>Ga0316207_10003588_pt1 | contig 14247 bp, 3 predicted proteins | sample 6weekpyrite_MG_FD_204943 | JGI IMG/M metagenome (GOLD analysis project Ga0316207, IMG submission 204943) | Microbial mat bacterial communities from mineral coupon in-situ incubated in ocean water Damariscotta River, Maine, United States -... | ecosystem: Environmental > Aquatic > Marine >... | reverse complement strand
CGATCTGCGCGAGGCGGTTACTTTTATCAGGATAGATATATTGATATTCACCGTACGCTTTAGGGCTACCGCCAGTCGCGTTGGCATCATTAACATTAGTAATGATCTCTTTGAACCTGTTCCCAAACGGGTCATATGTAAACACTGTTTGGCGGCCATCGGGCTCCAGTACTAACGTGACACGCTCATAGGCATCATAGCCGTATTCAGTGACCTTGCTTTCCGTCACTGAGTGACGAGTAACCTTGTGATAGAGACGCGTAAACGGAATGTATTCATAGCTATCACTATAGAGGCGTGTTCCATTTGCATATTCGTAACCCACCTCTTTCACCAGGCCAGTATCGGTGTAATAGCTGCGAAACTGATTGAGTCCATTGGGGTAGCTAATGCCAACTAAGCGCCCTTTACCATCGTAGCTATAGTCAGTTTTCTCAGTCGCGCCACTACACTGTGCGATAGTAGCCTCAGGTGACCGCCCTACTCGTGTAATGCGGCCATCCGGGTCATACTCATAACAGGCCTCACCGTTACCCGGATAGACAATCTTGGTAAGCCGATCTTGATGATCATAGGAGAACTCCAACAGCGAGCCACCCAGATCAAACTCGCTCACTGAAATAGATTCTAATCGATCAAAATCATCGTAGCCAAATGTCTGCGAACCTTCAGGATAAGTAATGGTCTTTAACTGATCGGTGAGATCATATGTATAACCATAATTTATCGCCCCACCTGCCGCGTCAGGTAGCGCCATGTTGGTCAAGTTATTAACCGCATCATAAGTGTACTGAATACGCTTGTCGTTTGGATTTATTTTGGTAACGATACCACTGTCTATATACTGACTATGATCATAAGTGGTGCTGCTAATAGAGGCATAGGTTAACTGTGCGCCTGCCAGGCAACCTGTCACGACTGCCGCCACTTTCAGTACCAACCCACAACGACTTTTAACGGGTGACTTAATCTTCATTTTCATATCGCTATTTGAATTATCAATGTTTTTAATATCAGACATTATTGCGGCACCAGGCTGTAATTCCATTTCCGGATAAAACCGTCTGTGTTCGATGAAGTGTAACTGTCAACACCAGCGCCTGGATCAAAATCGATCGCCCAACCATTGACTTCACCCACTTCGATAACTGCACCGAAGGGATCAATCGCAAAGCCATGCACCGCGTCATTGCCACCCCAATACTTTAATGTCTGCGTCCAGCCACCATAGCTGCCATCGCTCTTGAGGTGCGTGATAAAAGAACCAAAGGAAATTCCACCGTTCTGGATATCCTCGCCAACACCGGGATCAAAATCAACGGTTTGATTAAATTTACCACCGACAAATACATCTCCTAATGCACCCACCGCAACACTGTAAGCCACCACCCCATATGTATTCATGTAGGTTTTTGTCCAGTCGTAACTACCATCCGTTCCGTACTTACTGACAAAAGCGCCCGTTGTGTATTGGCTTCCGGTACTGTGGCTGTCGACACCCACGCCGGGATCAAAATCGAGCGTATCACTAAACTCACCGGCAATATAAAGCACGCCATTTTCGCCAACGGCGACCGAATGGGATACCCCCACCCCACCTGAAATTGCTTGTGACCAACCATAGCTACCATCAGGGAGATACTGCGCAATAAACACATTTCGACCCCATAATGGCAACACATGTTGTGCAATACCGACACCGGGGTCAAAGTCGATGGTTCGCGTCACGGCACCCGTGAGATAGATGTTGTTGCTGGCATCAATCGCGACACCATTGCCTTCGTCATATTCGGTGTTGCCCAGGCTGTGCGTCCAGCCGTAGCTGCCGTCTGTGCCCAGCTTCGTTAAAAAGATATCTGAACTCCCTACTGAAGCATGGATGTCGCCAGTCCCATTCATATCGAAGTCAACTGAACCCCAGTAAAAGCCAGTGATGACGACGCTAGCAGCATTGTCCAGCGCGATGCCGTTTCCATAGTAGTCAAGTGTTGAACCCGATTGTGCGCCACCAAAAGTGCGCGTCCAACCATAACTACCATCCGCGTCCAGCTTCGTCACAAAGATATCCATCCTGTCCACTGCGGTGCGGCTGTCAACATCGACACCCGGGTCGAAATCCACCGAGGCACTATAACCACCGGTTACATAGCTATTACCCAGGTCATCGACCGCTATCGCCATTCCCAGGTCTTTACCCGTACCGCCAAAGGTGCGTGTCCAGCCATAACTGCCATCGGCATTTAATTTAGTCACATAGACATCAGACAAGCCCGCTGAGGTGTGTGTATCAACACCCGTACCCCGATCAAAATCTACCGAACTCTCAAAGTGACCCACCACATAGACATTACCCGCCGCATCCGTCGATACACCTTGCGCGTAGTCCTTGCCTGCTCCACCAATGGGGTTGCTCCAGCCGTAGGAGTAAGAGCTAACCGCCCCATCAGGCACTGTCGGATCAGTCCCTTGCTGGTACTCATCCAGATTAGTCAATCCATCGCCATCTAGATCCAGTGCCGCATCATCAACCAATGGATCCAGTCCATAAGTCAGTTCATAATCATCCGGCATCCCATCGTTGTCATCATCAAGATCAGCATTATTACCCATCAAGTCCCCATCGCTATCTAGCCATTCCGCAGGGTCAAAAGGAAAGGCATCGTTGGTATCGAGATAGCCGTCGCCATCACTGTCACCATTCAGGCTGTAGTTCCATTTTCTGATAAAGCCATCTGTTGTACTCAATGTTGTATGACTATCAACACCGACACCGGGATCAAAATCGATCGCCCAACCATAGACCTTACCGACTTCGATAACGGCCCCGGCAGGATCGATAGCAAAGCCATGCACTGCATCAGGGCGACCCGAATTACCATCATAGCCTAATGTCTGCGTCCAGCCACCATAGCTGCCATCGCTCTTGAGGTGCGTGATAAAAGAACCAAAGGAAATTCCACCGTTCTGGATATCCTCGCCAACACCGGGATCAAAATCAACGGTTTGATTAAATTTACCACCGACAAATACATCTCCTAATGCACCCACCGCAACACTGTAAGCCACCACCCCATATGTATTCATGTAGGTTTTTGTCCAGTCGTAACTACCATCCGTTCCGTACTTACTGACAAAAGCGCCCGTTGTGTATTGGCTTCCGGTACTGTGGCTGTCGACACCCACGCCGGGATCAAAATCGAGCGTATCACTAAACTCACCGGCAATATAAAGCACGCCATTTTCGCCAACGGCGACCGAATGGGATACCCCCACCCCACCTGAAATTGCTTGTGACCAACCATAGCTACCATCAGGGAGATACTGCGCAATAAACACATTTCGACCCCATAATGGCAACACATGTTGTGCAATACCGACACCGGGGTCAAAGTCGATGGTTCGCGTCACGGCACCCGTGAGATAGATGTTGTTGCTGGCATCAATCGCGACACCATTGCCTTCGTCATATTCGGTGTTGCCCAGGCTGTGCGTCCAGCCGTAGCTGCCGTCTGTGCCCAGCTTCGTTAAAAAGATATCTGAACTCCCTACTGAAGCATGGATGTCGCCAGTCCCATTCATATCGAAGTCAACTGAACCCCAGTAAAAGCCAGTGATGACGACGCTAGCAGCATTGTCCAGCGCGATGCCGTTTCCATAGTAGTCAAGTGTTGAACCCGATTGTGCGCCACCAAAAGTGCGCGTCCAACCATAACTACCATCCGCGTCCAGCTTCGTCACAAAGATATCCATCCTGTCCACTGCGGTGCGGCTGTCAACATCGACACCCGGGTCGAAATCCACCGAGGCACTATAACCACCGGTTACATAGCTATTACCCAGGTCATCGACCGCTATCGCCATTCCCAGGTCTTTACCCGTACCGCCAAAGGTGCGTGTCCAGCCATAACTGCCATCGGCATTTAATTTAGTCACATAGACATCAGACAAGCCCGCTGAGGTGTGTGTATCAACACCCGTACCCCGATCAAAATCTACCGAACTCTCAAAGTGACCCACCACATAGACATTACCCGCCGCATCCGTCGATACACCTTGCGCGTAGTCCTTGCCTGCTCCACCAATGGGGTTGCTCCAAGCGTAGGTGTAAACAGAACTGGCTCCAGCTGTGGGTAGCGCGTTAATCGTTACCGTGACCGTTGCGACATTTGAATTCAACGCACCGTCATTAACATAAAACCCAAAGCTGTCTGTACCTGCCATCCCCGTATTCGGGGTGTAGGTATAGGCACCTGTCGCTGCATTAGTGATGGTTGCAACACCTAGCGAACCGTTGGTGGCAATACTGAAGGTGAGTGCATCGCCATCAATGTCGCTGGCGGATAGCTGACCGTTGACCGCGGCATCTTCTGTCGTGGTGATATTACCCGCTAAAGCCAATGGTACATCGTTGTCTACCGACACCGAAATAGTTGCCGTTGTCGTCGCTGAATTCACGCTGCTATCATTGGCGATAAAGGTGAAGGATTCTTCACCATTTGCATTGGCATTGGGTGTATAAGTAAATGCACCAGTTGTCGCATTGGTGATATTCACCGTGCCGAGCGAGCCGTTCGATACGATGCTGTAGGTCAATGCATCACCGTCTACATCGGTCATAGCAAGCGTACCGCTGACTGGCTGATCTTCAATGGTAGAGAAGCTGTTATTACCAGATACAGGGGCGTCATTGACCGGATTAATCGTGACAGTCATCGTCGCAATGTTTGAGTCCTGCACGCCGTCATTTGCGATAAAGGTAAAGCTATCCGAGCCATTAGCATTTGCCGTTGGGGTATAATGGAAGGCACCCGTATTGGCATCGATAATTTCTGCTGTGCCCATCAGTCCATTAGTGTCAATCCGGTACGTCAGCACTGGGCTGTCGGCATCGCTGGCAACTAATGTCCCACTCGTAAATACAACATCTTCATCCGTACTAATATCGCTACCACTCGCCACGGGTGCAACATTTATATTTTCATTAATCGTGATTGATACCGTTGCTGGAAGCGAGACCTGTTTCCCATCGCTAGCCTGATAGGTAAATGAGTCAGCACCTGCTTGACCAATATAAGCAGTATAGGTAAACGCACCGGTGGTTGGGTTATCGATAACCACATCACCTTTACCAGGCATACCTGCAATTTGATAAATCAGCTGATCGCCAACATCGCTATCAGTTGCGAGCATGTTGCTACTTTGGGCAATACCGGCGTCCGTTATGATTGATAGATTCGATGCTACTGGCGCTTCATTATCGGTGATTGTGATGGAGGTACCGGTGTAGTTGATACCCCCTAGTTCCGAGCCATCTACCATGTAAAAGGCACCCATTGGGCCAGTCAGACTATTATCACTCAGGGTAAGGTCAGCAATACCTACATTCAATGAATGAAAAGTTAGCGTTCCGATCAATAAAGATCCACTCAATCCTTCAAATTCACCAAAGGCTAAACCATTAAGTGTGACACCTTCAGTGGCGGTGTCTGGTTCACGTCTAAAAGCAACATCCAGGTCCAGTGAAGGATTAGAGGTAAATGAAATAAAATCCAGTAGCGTACTATCATAAAAAATATTTAGCCCGCCTCCTAATGCAGATAACGTGTTTGTATCGATATTTACATCGATCTTAATATCATCATTCAATGAAACAACATCGCTTGGCGAAACTAACGATATAGCTGCTGACGACAAGGTTGCCTTACTACTGTCGCTAAAAACAATTTGCCTTGGAGGGTAACTGGTATTAATTTCATAATTATAGCTGATTTCAGGATCAGCAATGTCCGTCGCGCTAGATAGATACACTATAACATCGCCATTCAAGCTAACACTATGAACGAAACTCTCATGATTGCCAGCTTGGCCCGCCCCATTATTTGAAACACGTTCAGTGATCTTCGTTCTTCGATCATACTTAAAAATGTCCCTTCGACCATTATTATCAGCACCACTTGCCTGGCCTGAATCCAGTGACCCATAGATCACCACATTACCATCATCTTTTATTACTGCCGAATAGCTATACCCATAGTTATTCCCATAATTCTTATCATTACTAACTTGCTCAGTTACCCCTGAAGCTAGATCATGTAGGTACAAACGATACCTAGAATCATTATAGACGACGTCCTCAACCAAATCTGTTGATGTCGATGTAAATACCACCACATTGCCATCAGCACTGATTTTGGGCGAGAAGCTACTGCCACCATTAAAAGAATTACTAATACGCTTAGTAACTCCGGAGCTAAGATCGTGTATAAAAACATCTATACCACCAAAATCAGTCTCTATACCATTCTCAACCAGATCTGATGCGTACGAAGTAAAAACAAGTAAATTTCCGTCAGAACTAAATTCTACAGCGCCCTTCATGGTGTTTGCTTCTATCGCAGGATAATATGAAGAGCTATGCCTATTACCCTGGCGTCCTTGAGCATTACTTGTAATTAGCTTAAGAGACTCATCGTATCTATCATATAAAAATATATTATAGGTTTTAATATCAGGGTCGGTACCATCAATTGAAAAAGTTAATTTAGATATAAATGCGATCAGTCTCCCGTCCAAACCAACACCTACAAGAGATCCACTACCTAAACTTCCCAACCCATCGCAACTGATACACGTATTTTTTCCTGTGCTGTGATCATAGAGGAAAACATCTGGGGAGGTGCTAATAACGCTATCACTACTGGCACCAATATCGGTAGCGGTAGAACTATAAATTACATCTCCATCGTTAGTAACATACCCACTTTCTGAATGGCTTCTATTATTACCAGCATTCCCAAGAGAATTATTACTAATACGCTTTGTAACACCTGTAGACCTATCATGAAGATATACATCTTCTAGGTTATTTAAGTCACTACCACTTATGGAATCAAGCCGCCCTTCGAGTGCAGTAAACGCGACAAAATTACCATTTCCACTTATTCTCGCCCAAGCCCCCCCTCCCATAATCAACCTAGGAACAGGTGGTGATACTTGGTCATATGCAGTAAGAACCTCTAGTTGCTTTGTAGTTCGATCATACACATATACATTCATAATTGGCCTGGGACCTCTATGATGGTAAAGAGACGGATCAACTAAATGGTCATCTTGTGATTCAAAGACCACTACATTAGCATCATCGCTAATCTCATAACGCCTAAGAAGCCTATCCTCTAGAAAATTCCCCAGCATCCCCATAGGTTCTATCGTTGCTTTTCCTAAAAAACTCGACGCCTCGTATAACACTATCGTAATTTCAGCATTTCGACTTATTCCATCACTTGCAAATGAAGCATGAATTGAGGCAGTTTGATTGCTATCTACAGAGTCAATTGATACATTGCCATCAATATCAATGGAAATACTATCTGAACCAGATACAGACCATGTGATTGCATTACCTCCAATCACATCGACACTACCGTTATCGTAGGTTGCGGTTACTGTATAAGAAGCAACACTCTCATTATTTAATAATGATGGGCCATTAATTGAAATGCTCTCTAATGATCTATAAGAATTACTGATATCAACTGTTTTTTGTGCATTCGTGGTAATCCCCAAATAGGATAATTCGGCCTTAACAATTACTTGCTCATCCTGATCAACCATATTGGTCGTTAAAACCCCAAGCTCATCAATTTGTGCATGACTTGTTGGTAAGCCAGACAGATCAGTCACTCTCCACTCTGGATTGACCAGCGAAGTTCCAGCACTTCCAGGCAAGGTCACAATTGCGGTGTATTGATATCCAGATAAATTATTTTCATCAACAACAGTAGAACCAGCGACATCAAGGGACATCTTATTTTCAATATTAAATGACTGATTAAAACCATATGCCCCTGAAAGTTCAGGATAATAAGTCAAACCACTTATGTAATATATTGCAGATAAACTCGTTAAGATATTGGCGCTAACGTCAAGGGTGTACAGTTGACCAGATGAATTTATAGTTGCAAGCGTTGTATTACTTGTACCCCATATTGGAGTAATAGTAGACCTAGTTTCATCATCATAATTGAGTCGGGCCGTGTATGTGGCCGCTGGCGACAAGCCCTCATCGAACACTGGCACGTCACTAGTCGTTGTTTCGATGCCGTCGCGTAATACTGTCATTCCATTAGGAAATTTTGCCCTTGCTCGAATTGTTCTACTAGCCGTAAATGAATCAAATGAACCACTTATTGTAAATTGCCGATTAGTTGAAAGCGTGCTAGAAAGGGTTAATAAACCACTAGTGCTAATAGTTGCCCCCGAATTAGATGGACTTATAGACCAGCCATTAGTCGGCGCCACTGTTTCAGTAAAACCAGAACTCCCTTCACGTGATATTTGCAATTCAAATTGAAGCTGATCACCTTTATTGGCATATGCCCTTTGCGCGCCATCTATAAAACGAGCTCCTGAAATATAACCTACTCGAATGTCATCTACAGCAGGTGTTGGGGGCGGTGGGCCAACGACATAGATATTAATAAAACTCTGATGCGTGTGAGACTGAACGGTTACCTGCACCATAACCGATACAGTTTGAGTACCAGTAATCGCTGCTGTTTGTATATTCCAACCACCATTAGCGTTCGGTGTAATACTAGCTGCAGAGCTTGTTTCAGAAACCACGCAGGCAGCTTGAATATCAGCACAGAGAATATTCCCGTAACCAGACACTTGTATATAGAATAAGTCACTGCTATTAGAAGAAAAGTTAGTCTTAGACAAGCCAGTAATTTGATGGCTTGCCATAGCTACGGTACATGTAACAGCTAGAAAAACTACTGCTAACACAGCTGATAGTGCCTTACCCACTAAGTGTAAAACGTTAATCATTGTGCCACCCCACTTGGACCTGGCGCTTTACCAAAGAATGCTCTCAAGATATCCAGGTCCTCGTAATCGACCCGTCCACTGCCATCAAAATCTACATCAGCATCAAAGTATTGATCATTGCTTCCAAATCCAAACACCTTCTTAAAACTAGCAAGATCAGCAAAATTAACAATCCCATCATTATTCAAATCCGGATCACAGCGATTTCCATAACCATCACCATCTGTATCTCGTTGATCGGGATTAGAAATACCTACGCAGTTATCATTCGCAGGGTCAGACTCACCGGCTGTGATGATAAATGTAATGGTATCGATACCGCCATTGGCATCCACCACTTGCACCACCACTTCATAATCCCCAAGCTGGTCACCCCTTGGCGTCCAGGTTATTAAACCGGTTAACGGGTCTATAGACATTCCCTCTGGCGCGCCGACTAGTGAATAGCGAAGCGCATCTGCATTCCCATCTGACGCCACCACGGTAAATGTATATTCACTGCCGACCGGGACGGTATTGACTGCCGGTGGCGTGGTACCAAAAACAGGCGCTGCGTTAGTACTGGGCACACTGCTCTCTTCTAGTTCTGAGATGCTCTGCAAACGATCAAAACCATCATAGGTGTATTGAACACGCGTCTCATTCGGCATTAATTTATAATCCAGGCGACCATGGTCATCATAAAAATATTGCGTGGTGAGTGGTGCTTCTCCAGCAGGGCTGATCTCCACCACCCGCTCAATATTCCCTTGCTGGTTATAAATAGTCGTCGTTGAAACCCCTTGCGGGCTGGTTGTGGTTTGAGAGCGGTTCACCACATCATGAGATTGTTCAGTTTTACCCAGCGGGCTTTCAACCGTGTTCAAGCGGTCTTGCGCAAGCCCATTGTCGTAATAATTTAGCTTCGTTACCAAGGTATCTGCCGGGTTTTTAACGGATACCAGACGAGCCAATCCATCGTATTGATAGGCTGTTTCATAACCGCCAGCAGAGCGCACCTTCTCAGCCTGACCATAATCATTTAGCTGAGTCACCTGAACCGTATCGTTACCGGTAATCCATGAATATTCACCTGACAAATCGCTTGCTGTGTTGGAAACTGAAACTAACTTCCCTGTGACAGAGTCATAGATATAATTAATCGAGCTTCCAGGCGCATAGGAGAAAGTAAAAATAAATTCATCCGTATCAACACCAAGGCTATCTGTTTTTACTTGCTTGTTACCCACTTCAATACGCCGATAGGAAAAAATAAGGTTTCCGGCCCCATCATATTTATTGGCGCTTTTATGCCCCTTGGGGTTGGTAATCACCTCTAACTTCCAACCTTCTTTTCCCGGGGAGTAGTTCTCATCCGTTAAGTCACTACTATCAACGCCGCGCTCTATTGTGGTTACGCGCGGTACTTGCACAGTACTGCGAGGATCTGTAATTGAGGTAACTCGGCCATAGCGGTCATAGGTATATTCAGTTGTATTACCGCGTGCATCTGTGGTCGTTAGCGGTCGGTTCACCAGCGTGTCTGGATCATAGCTAATATGCTGTGTATTAAGTGCCGGCACACCACTAGCTTTGCTAACAACCGCTCGGAGTCGTCCATTCTCATCTCTGTATTGAGTACTCGTTCGCCCAATAGCAGCTTCATTTATTGTTGTTTCCGTCAACTCAACAGTCGAATATGCATCACCAAGCCCTTCATTCGAAGAACGAAGACCAAGCGTTCTGTCATAGCTCATATTCTGAGTTAATGCAGGATTCGCATTTAACTCAATATCATTGGCTCTATTTTCTAAATCTGGATCAGTACTTATTAGTGACTCATTCCGAGTCAGGTCTGTCATTAAAAATCGTGAAGCTGAATCCGCAGGATCACTGTATATGAAACCAAGGCCCGCGCCCGATGAATGAATTGCTTGAGATAATCCATTCTCAGCAGGTGAATAGGTAACATCTCTTACACCAAGAGGCGTTGTGTACCATGCACGAGAAATCCACTCGCCGGAATAATCAACGTTAATTCTGTTATTATTGTCACCTTCAATTGCGATTAAACGATCACCACTGTCATATATATACTTTGTCCATATCCCGGCGTGAGTTTTATCGCCCAGAGCCGTATCGTCTTCTTTATAGTCATCTAATATGAAGGTAGGTACAGCGCTATAGCTACCGAAAGCACCATCAACAAGTTTAAACCAGACTATTTTAGACCGCTGCTTTAATTGATTAAGCTTGTTATAAATAAACTCTCCATCCGGATGCTCATAAATCCAGTCACCCGTTTCGGCTGACAAATAATAAGGCTGTTCAACAGTTTCATTAGTCTCTAAGTTAGTAAACGACTTATGACCTGCCAATTTGAAGGTTAGTGAACGTGTCGATATATTATCCGTTATGTTAACCAAATTTTTCGCTATAAATCCTGTCGCTGGAACATCGGTGGGGTCACATGTATTTTCTTCCAACGTTTCAAGACAGAAGTATCCTTCGCCTTCTGGGAAGGACATTTTAAAGGGAAGCACAGACCAGCCCTCACCCAACGGCCCATTCCAGTTCGAAAATGCATTGTAGCGCGGCATAAAGGCCAACATTTGCCCACCTGCATTGGGCAATGAAAGCCCCATGCTACCAACGGAGATATTCCCACTTTTCTTACTCGGTGAAAAAGTTTGGGCAGTCGCAATAAAATCTTGCCCTTCACTCGTAAAATCTATTTCAGTATTGCCTGCTGATTCACGTTCCTGGGAAAGAAACCCGAGCATAGCCTCAAATCCAGCATCAACAAAAACAGGATTGAGACATGACGAACAAAAACTGTTTTCCGTCTGATACTTCACGCCGCCTGTAATTAGAAATGCAGTACTGCTACCACCACAAGTACCAGAGAATGCGCCACTATTAGCAAAATCTATCGTCCCCTTTCCATCGTGACATAACTGCAAAACATCAACCAGGCGAGGTGTTGGTGGTATGTCCGCAGGCTTGTAATTTTCCATAAAAGATAGATCAACAGGAATATTGTTGTCTCTTAGCCACCGAACTAAGCCTACAACTTTTGCAAGGTGCTTGAGTTTTTTTAGCTGATGAAACCCCTCGCCATCTATTATTTCTGAATAGGTATCATAGTGCTCTGTAATATTTGCGCTAAATGCATCAGCCTGAATGAAGGCATCAATATCCGGAGTTGTATCACCTGCGCAATAATCATCCGAATAAACGTTATTGTTTGAATCACTGTAGTAGTTGCCATTTCCATCAAAGACACTAAAACAGACTTGCATACTGACATCACTAAACTCGAATGAATGGGCTTGAGTAGGGTCTTGCTCACCTGAAAATGAGGCTAGCTCAATGGTCCTGGGCTCAATCCAGAACTTAAACGAAATATCACTTAAAGAGACACCATTAGTAATAAAACGCTCTGCACTTCCTTCATATCCCAGGCACGTGTCTAGCGTAGGTGATGTCACACCCGCACATGCCTCTGCTGCAATCTCAAGAGGAACTTCATATTCAGCCAGCCGTCTACCACTACTATCAACACCTTGCCCGAGGGTTTTAAGAATATAATCGGCGTCAAAAAGCACTTGCCCAAACTGCGTATCCTGAGTTGCGCCCTCATACCGAACCTTCATCTTGCCATCAATACTTGATACTGGTCTCGATGGTGGCAGTACTGGGAATACTTCGTCAAATGAAATACCGGGATCAACCTGATTACCTACAGCATCAACACTATAGACAGTACGAACGGCAACAATGAGATCATGCAGATCAATAGGATCAGCAACCGAGCCACCGCCTTGCCCAATCAGAATAATTTCACCCCTATCCGAGTCATAGGCGGCCCCACTAATCTCATTAACGTCATTAATAAAGGTTAAGGTCTTGTTTAAATCAATACCCCCGTTAATTAAATCGTTAACACCTGTAAGTCCTATTGACTCTAAACCCGAGTTGCTTGGTCCTAACATTGACCAAGAAGCGGCAGGTTCAGAATATGGTGCCGTTAACAAAGCATTATCTGGACACATTGCAATCACGTAGCCAGGCGCAACTACAAATGTCATGACACCTGCAAAAACAGCCACACGTCGACACCACTGATTTTTCTCTATGGGATTATTCATTTTTTGATTTCTTTTGTGTTTTTTCACGCATTACTACGCTTTAATAATGATTTGATATATTTTTATTCAAAAAAACTTCAGATCAATCTAATTAGGGAATTACAACCTCCCTCATTCCACCTGACGCTTCAGCTGGCGATATTTCTTTAGACCTGACAATGACCCGCTCAAATAGTCGCTCACCACGTGCAAGACGTTGACGCTTCTCTGTGATTTCAGACTCTGGAATAGGCTTGGCAACCCACTGGCCAAAACCCTCGCGTCCTGGCGGTGGGGGCACATAGGCATAAAATGCGCCAGGGGATACTGGCTGTGTCGTTTTTCTAACAGCCGACGAGGATTCGTGACTACTTTTTGGCTCACCACGGCTTTGATTAAGTTTTTTCTCAATCTCTAATTTTGCAGCCGCACGGTGTTTTAGCGCTTCATCACTTTTCACCCACTTTACAGCAGGCTCTTGATCGTGCTGCTGCCGCTGAATGGCGCGTGCTTTGTTTGAGCCGCCCTGTACTTGTTTTTCTGCAGCTGTGAGCGCTTTTGATGAATCATTTTCAATGCTAGCTGTCGGAACAGTTTCCTCCTGCTTGAACTGCACCACACCTACCACTAATACAAGAACGACCACAGCCCCCGTAACAATGCGCCACTTCAATTTTAACGATCCTATTATCACTATCCCCTCAATCAAACAACCTCAAAACACCAACCAAAACAGTCAATTATAATGGGTAAAAGTTAAGTATGATTAGTCAGTAGATCCTAATACATAAGATAATGCACCTGTAAAATTTTACGGGTTGTACTCTGGATTATTCTGGGCTATAGAGTGAAAGACCTAATCAAGATACATCTCGCTACACCTCATGCAGTCCAAGTTAGTGCAAGCACATACCTACCCTTAAGAGACAAATTTTATAGATTACTGGTAAAACAAAAAGGCCAGGGAAAGTGCTCAGGATAGTTTCCCATGTTGTTTTGTGCCTTACCTTAGGCACAAGAAATTTGATATTAATTAATAATCGTTTTATGCATGATTAAGCACGCCAACTGGAAGAAGTGCCGCATTCGCTTTACACCAATCAATCGAATTACGTTTTGTCATCAACCATTCCACGCCTCACCCCCCCCTGGCGACACCTCAAACATCTTTTTAAACGCACGTGAAAATGCTGCTTCAGATTTATAACCGACATTATCGGCAACGTTTGCAACGGCATCTCCATTTTGTAACTGCTGCCATGCTAACTGCATCCGCCACCAGGTGATGTACTGGCCGACCGTCCAA
>Ga0316207_10003587_pt1 | contig 14248 bp, 15 predicted proteins | sample 6weekpyrite_MG_FD_204943 | JGI IMG/M metagenome (GOLD analysis project Ga0316207, IMG submission 204943) | Microbial mat bacterial communities from mineral coupon in-situ incubated in ocean water Damariscotta River, Maine, United States -... | ecosystem: Environmental > Aquatic > Marine >... | reverse complement strand
TCATGAGTCTCTTGTTGCTAATTCCTGTTTCAGTATCAAGTGGGGAGTTTGTCGAGACGCCTTATAAGCCACAAAACGTTGTCTATGATTTTTATTTCGATGATCCGGCGAAAATTAACAGTGCATTATTCTGGTTACGTTCGCACGTTAACCCACTTAGTGAATCACCCTATGACATTGGTATTGATGAAAACAATATCAAGGTGATTATCCATGGCACAGAAATTGTGACTGTCACGAAGAAGAATTATGCGAAGTACAAGGAAGCCGTTGAGCGCATGCGCTATTACGCCGATCTTGGAATTGAGTTCAAGGTTTGTGCCCTTGCCGCTCAAGATTTCGATTACGTGGTGAGTGACTTTTATGATTTCATCGAAGTCATCCCCTCGGCCATGCCTGAGTTGGCGCATTGGCAATTACAAGGCTATGCATTAATGAGGCCGGTTATCCTTGAGAAGAAGCACCGCAATGATTCGATACGTTAGCTATAGTGGGTAGTGTTCTTTATTGAAATAGTCTGCAGATATATGAGATCCCAGGTATTTGGAGTCTGAGTAAAAAATATGAGCGGCGGTAGGGATCCTCATAAATCCATTAGACAGGATTTACAGGGTGGCTGAATAGGTGCAGGCGAACTAATCTTGTTCATCTTGTAAGCCCTGTCTAATTAACAAATATGCTTTTCACGTATCTGATAATTTCTTACCCAAGCCTTTTTAGTTTGTGAGGACATGTTATGGTATGCCCCTTTCATAACAGGGTATTCCATCAGTAATGCAAAAACGTGAGCCAGTCTGGCGTAGTCACAAGCATGTACAACGCAGTCGCGTACCCCTCGACTGGTGGCGCTGGTTGATCGATCCAGATTCGCTGACTGCGCGCCTGCAGTGTGCCTGTGAGGGTCGGTTTCATGTTGAGGTGGTTCGGCAACAATGGGCGACACCTCTTCATAATGAGTCCAGGGCGATGGGACTACCCGAAGGCAGGCGGGCACTATTACGAGAAGTCTTTTTGTATTGCGATAAGAGGCCTTGGGTCTTTGCACGTACCATCATTCCCATGACGACCCTGACGGGACGTGAGCGTCGCCTCATGCATCTCGGTAATAAACCGCTCGGTGCAGTACTGTTTGCAGATCCGGGGATGCGCCGGGATGAAGTTGAGCTAGCCTGTATCCGTTCCGGTCAACGCCTGTTTAACCAGGCTACTTCACGCCTAAAGACTTCACCAAAAGGGATTTGGGGCCGGCGTTCGGTTTTCCGTCTGCATGACAAGCCGCTACTGGTCAGTGAAATCTTCCTGCCGGATACCCCGAATCATCCCTGAATATTGTGGCACTGGCGGGATCGTCTCCGCTTGGCGATAATAGCCGTATGCAAATGACCAAAGATTTGTTGCGACAACTCTATATAAAGTATGTCCCGTTGAGAAAACGTGATCGCTTGAACCAGTATGCGCTGCTTATGCGCCTGGACAAGCCGATTGGTATTTTCCTCCTGCTGTGGCCGACCTTGTGGGCAATATGGTTGGCATCTGAAGGCAGGCCGTCACCCGGTGTATTCATTGTCTTTGTACTTGGCGTGATCCTGATGCGATCTGCAGGGTGTGTCATCAATGATTATGCTGATCGCAAGATTGATCCGCATGTTGAACGGACTTCGGAGCGCCCGATTGCCTCGGGACGCGTCAGCCCGCAGGAGGCATTGCTGCTGTTTATTGCCCTGTGTCTGGCTGCGTTTGCGCTGGTGTTGTTTATGAACACAGTTACCATCCGCCTGTCGTTTGTCGGTGTGGTGCTGGCGGGCATTTACCCGTTCATGAAGCGTTATACCTACTTACCACAGGTTTTCCTCGGGCTGGCTTTTGGCTGGGCTGTGCCGATGGTGTACGCCGCAGAAACGGCTAGCGTGCCACCGCTAGCATGGTTGTTACTGACCGCGACGGTGATCTGGGCAACGGCCTATGACACGATGTATGCCATGGTGGATCGTGACGATGACCTGAAAATTGGCGTGAAATCGACGGCGATCCTGTTTGGTGAGGCGGATAGGCATATCATTGGTGTATTACAGGCCATGGTCTTGTTGATCATGTTGTTAGTGGGTAACCAGTTGGAACTGGGGCTCTATTACTACCTGGGACTGATAATCGCGACCGCGACAGCCGTATACCAGCAAAAATTGATATATCATCGACAGCGTGCTGATTGCCTGAAGGCCTTCTTGAATAATAATTGGTTCGGGGCGGCTATATTTGCGGGTATGTTACTGGAATACAGTCTATAGTGATTATATTGAAAGTGGCTGCATGGAGCATTTTTCACGATTGACAACAGTAGGTTGCTATGTGAATGTTACAAACCACATTAGTTGAATTCCCTTATAACATGAAAATTTTATGGTTTATCAGGGGTCAGGATGACCTGTGATGGGGACGAGTGACAACCGGGACAGTCCATGTGATGACTGATAACCGAGGGTAACATTCTGTTTTCATTACTAAAAAGAAAACCAAAAACAAGCGGCCTGGTCGGGGTGAGTTTCAACCCGGAGGGCATTGCTGCCTGCCGTGTTCGCCGTGAAGACAATAAAACCCCCTTGCTAGATGTTTGTGCCTTCAGTGCACTGGATGAGGCGTCGAATGTTTCCGTAAAACTCGAACAGATGGTGAATGACAATTCGCTGCAGGGCGCCCATTGTAATTGCGTGATGGCGCTGGATTCTCACAACCTGTTGTTGATCGAAGCACCTGATGTGCAACCCGCTGAGCTCAAGGCTGCCGTGCGCTGGCGTATTAAAGATCTTATCGATTTTCATATTGATGATGCAGTGATCGATGTTTTTGAAATCCCCGAGCAAGATACCTCGCCTGGCCGGGCCCGGCTCATGTATGCGGTCGCTGCACGTGCATCGAGGGTATCGCGTGATATAGATAATCTCGAAAGCTCTTCTCTAGAGCTGGATATTGTCGATATACCTGAATTGGCACTGCGCAATATCACCAGCCTGCTCGAAGACGATATCCGCGGGGTGGCGTTTCTTTACTTCAATCGGGATGGCGGCATTATCACATTGACGCGACAGGGTTCACTGTACTTGTCACGCAATATCGATGTTGGACTTGGCATGATGGTCCCTGGTAGCGGTGATGAAGAACTCCACCCACAAACGCAACAGGCGCTCGACCGGGTCGTGCTCGAGGTGCAACGCTCACTCGATTATTACGAAAGTCATTTTGCACAACCACCGATTACATCATTGGTAATTGCACCGATGGAACAAGAAATCCCCGGCCTGCTGCCATACCTGGCCGCCAATCTTGGCATGGCTACGAGTATGCTGGATATCAATAATGTTGTAGATATTTCCGAACCGATGACATCATCTATGCAGTCACATTGCCTGCTGGCAATTGGTGCGGCACTGCGTCACGAGAAGAAGGTGCTTTGAGGATGGCGGTGCAGCAACAAATTAATCTTTACCAGCCGATGTTTCGGAAGCAGAAGAAGGTCTTTTCTTCCTCTACGATGTTGGCAGTGTTTGTCCTGGCTATCGTCGTGTTTGGTGGCGTGTTTGGTTTTGCGCGATGGAATGTATACTCGCTTGAGCAGCAGTCTGAAAACATGAAGGTATCACATGCAGCCGAGATTGCTCGACTGGAAGCGTTATCTAAAAAATACCCGGTCAAGAAAAAAAGTCTTCGCCTTGAAGATGAATTAAAAAAATTGCAAAAAGAGCGCAAGGCTAAGCAATACCTGGTCAGTACACTGTCTAATCGAACTATTGGTAATAGTGATGGTTTCTCAGACTATTTCGTAGGTGTTGCCAGGCACCGTTCCAAGGGGATGTGGTTAAACCGTCTTGAACTGGCACAAGGTGGTAAGGTGATCGGTATTCATGGCAGTACCTTAAAGCCAGAGCTGGTGCCGCAATTTTTGCAGTCGCTAGCCGCCGAAGACAGCTTTCGTGGCAGTCAATTTCGTGTCTTTTCTATGCAGCGTGATAGCGAAAACCAGAACAAGGTTGATTTCTCACTGCGCAGCGTGACAGGGGCTGGGCAATGATGCGGGCACGACTCGATAAATTGGCCAGCTGGATTGATGCGCAGAGTTTGCGTGAGCGTGCCGGTATCCTGCTGGCGATTATCGTGGCAATTTTCCTGCTTTGGGATAATGCATTGTTATTACCATTGGAGAAGAACGCTAAGCAATTACAGGTACAAATCAAGAAACAGGCTAAAGACCTTCAGCGTGTACGTGACCAACAACAGGCAATTTTGAAACGTGCCAGCATTGATCCGGATGCCAATACACGGAAGGAAATCGAGACCTTAAAGACAGCAATGGCGGTGCTTGATACACGCCTGCGTGAGATGACAGTGAACCTGGTCGATCCTGCACGCATGGCAAGTGTGCTCGAGGAAGTGTTGACGCGGGAAACAAACCTGAAGCTCGTCCAGATCGAAGCATTGCCACCGACACTGTTGCGTGAACAACCGGTTGAAGGTGCAGCAGCAGAAAACGATGAGGAGACACAGCTTCCCGACGTCTATCAACATTCATTGCGCGTGGTCTTTGAAGGCTCATACCTGGAGACGATTGATTACATGAAACAGGTAGAAGCCTTGTCACAGCAGTTTTACTGGGGCAGTGTCGATTTCTCTGTCGATGAGTTTCCACTTGCGCGTGTCACAATCACGGTTAATACCCTGAGTCTGAGCGAGGCGTGGATAGGTGTTTAATCCAGTCAATATATTTCGTGCCCTGGTGCTGTTGTCAGGTCTTGTGTCTGCGCTAGCCATGGCACAGTTTGATGACCCGACGCGACCACCTGATTTTGTTGCGGCCGTCGTCAGTGGCGATGCTGCAGAACAAGGTGAGACCTGGACACTGACATCGATTCTTGTTTCGCCACAACGCAGTGTGGCGATTATAAATGGCAAAGCCTTGCGAGTAGGTGAAACTCTTGCGGGCGCAACAGTAATGAAAATTGAACTATCGGGCGTAACACTTCAACACAATGGCGAGCTAATAAACCTCAAGCTCGTGCCGATAGCAGTGAAAACGAATGTACCCGGAAAAGAATGAGCCGGAAACAGGCAGAAATACTATGACAACAACCAATCACAACGGTATGACTCGTCAGTGCTTTATCGCGGCCTGCACGACAGCACTTGTATTTTTGACGGGCTGTACAGCATCGACACCGGTGAATACATCCGCTTCAAACGAGATTCAATCAACCTTGCAGGAAGGTATCGCATCCAATAACGTTGAGCAGGCAACACCGCAGGCCGTCTCTGATGCCTTGTTACCGCCTGTTAATATTGGGGTGCCGGCAGTAGCCGAGGTTGTTGAGCCAAGATTTGATATAGGCGTGGATAACGCACCAGCCCGGGCCTTCTTTATGGGGCTGGTCGAGGGTACTGACTACAACATGGTTGTCCACCCGGAAGTTGGTGGTCAAGTTTCTTTGAAGTTGAAGGATGTCAGCATCCCTGAGGTAATGGCCGTGATGCGCGATGTCTACGGTTATGAATATGAGAAAAAGAACCGTGTCTACCAGGTGCTGCCGCGCCGACTGCAGTCACGGATCTTCCAGGTCAATTACCTGAATGTGATTCGCAGTGGCAGCTCACGTACACGTGTCAGTTCGGGGCAGGTCTCCCAACCGAGTGCCGCGTCGACATCAACGAGCTCTGAATCAAATAACGCTAATACGGGTAATTCTTCTTCAAACGAGACAACAAGAGGCGAGACATCGGGTAGCCAGGTAGAAACAGAGTCCGAGTCTGACCTGTGGACTGAGCTGCGTACCGCGCTAACCACGATTGTCGGGAATGGCGAAGGCCGTACCGTGATCACAAACCCGCAGTCTGGAGTGGTGGTCGTTCGCGCGATGCCTTCTGAGTTGCGAGACGTGGCGCAGTTTCTCGGTGCAACACAGGATGTCATCGAACGCCAGGTTATTCTCGAAGCAAAGATACTCGAGGTTGAACTGAGTGACGGTTTTCGTTCCGGCATTAACTGGTCGGCACTGGGCCGCCCGGGCACAGGCAAGAGTGTTACGATTGGTCAGACGGGTGGTGGTAGCTTCTTTAATAACGGCGTAAGTGAAATTGCTGGCAATACCGGGGTGCTGGATCCATCGGGCCTGTCACAAGTTCAGGGAACAGATACCTCTGCATTTGGTGGCGTGTTCTCGGTCGCATTGAACCTGAGAGATTTTACAGCATTTATCGAGTTGCTCGAGACCCAGGGGAATGTGCAGGTCTTGTCCAGTCCACGCGTCTCAACAGTAAATAACCAGAAGGCCGTCATCAAGGTTGGCAGTGATGAGTTTTTTGTTACAGGTGTAACGAATGAAACCACGACATCTGGTGGTGCTTCGACAACGTCACCATCGGTCACCTTGACGCCGTTCTTCTCCGGTATAGCACTGGATGTCATCCCGCAGATTGATGAGAATGACAATGTCATCCTGCATATTCACCCAACGGTGAGTGATGTCGCTGAGCAAGTGAAAAACTTTACCATTGGTGGTGAAGTGCAGAGTTTGCCATTGGCACGAAGCAGTGTGCGTGAGTCTGACAGTATCGTACGTGCGCAATCGAACCAGATTATCGTCATTGGTGGCTTGATGCAGACAAGTGTAAGTGATGACGTAGCTGCGCCACCTGTACTGGGTTCGCTGCCATTGTTCGGCAGTTTGTTTAGTCATAAGCAACAGGTTGGCCGTAAAAGTGAATTGGTTATCCTGATGCGTCCTATCGTGGTGAATAGCCCGGCTACCTGGAAGAATACGATTCAACAATCGGTACAGCGTTTCAGGACGCTTAACCAGGGTCTGCAGAATGATGGACAAAGCCGAACATCCGGCCAGTAGTTACAAGGCTTGAATGGATGCTGATGAGAAGGCCGGGGCGACACGATGTATCTTGAACATTTTGCCTTGCGAGAATTACCCTTTTCGATAACACCTGATACCGGTTTTTTCTTTAACAATGATTCACACTTGCAGGCGATGAACGTGTTGCAGGTGGCGCTGCATAGTGGTGACGGTTTTATCAAAATCACCGGTGAGGTTGGCACTGGCAAGACGCTTCTGTGTCGTAAGCTGCTGGGTATACTTGCCGAAGATGAAAAATTTATTACCGCCTATATTCCTAATCCAAATCTTAGCCCTGCTGGCCTTTATAAGGCGCTTGCCGATGAACTGGGATTGAACTGCCCCAACAACCTCGGTCAGCACCGTGTGCTCAAGCAGATCAATGATCGCCTGATCGAGCTAACGGCAGAAGGCAAGCAAGTCGTATTATTGATTGATGAAGCCCAGGCCATGCCCGAACAGTCACTGGAAGCGCTTCGCCTGCTGACCAACCTTGAAACTGAAAAACACAAGTTGTTGCAAATCGTGTTGTTTGGCCAGCCAGAACTGGATGCGATCCTGAACAGGGAATCCATTCGTCAACTCAAGCAACGTATCATCTTTTCATATGCCCTGAACCCGATGGATTGCGAAGGGATTAATGACTACCTGACACATCGACTGGTGACGGCGGGCTATGCCGGATCACAGCTGTTTACAGGTGAAGTACAAACCAAGCTCTGGAAGGCCAGTCGTGGTATCCCGCGGCTGGTTAATATACTTGCGCATAAGGCACTGATGGTGGCGTACGGCCAGGGTGTCCGACAGGTATCGATACAACATATCCAGGCGGCGATTGATGACACGGAAGATGCCACGCAAGAACCGGCAAGCCCGGTTCGTAGTTGGTTATTGGTACTGGCTGGCCTGGTTGTTATCGGTGCAGTTGCTACCTGGATATACATGTTCTCTGGACATATACGATGAGCCTGATTAACCAGATGCTCAAAGACCTCGAACAGCGTCGCACGCCGGCGGGCAATGATAGTAGTGCTGTATTGGACAGGCTCAATCCTGGTACTGCCACTGCGCAAGGTCGCCGAGGCTATGGCCTGTTGATCCTGACGGGTATTTTGCTGGTAACGGTCGTTATCCTGGCATGGGTGGTATTCGGTGAGCGTTGGACTGCGGTGCAAACAAGCGGACATGGAACGGTTAGCAAGGACGGAAAGAAAATATCGACCATCGTTCCTCTTGCGCCGCCGATCGTAGAACAGGCATCACAACCGGCTCCCGAACCTGGAAAGATTACCGAGCCCGTTAGGACGGTTGAAAAAATCGTTCCCCAAGTTAAGCAGCCCGAACCTGAGGTAGCAAAACAGCTCGCCGAGGTTGAGATAAAAGCACCATCACAGCCCGTCGTGGATAAGCCCATGACTGTGAAAAAGACCATTAAACAACCACCTGTTATTGAGGTCACAAAACCGGTAAAGAAGGCGGACAAGCCTGTCGAGGTCGCACCACGAATTACGCGTAAGCCGACAATCAGCAAGGAAGGGCAGGCCAGTAGCTTATTTGCCAAGGCAACCCGGCAGTTGAAAAAAGCTGAGCGCCGCAAGGCGGAGCAAAGCCTGTTGGAGGTGCTCAAGTTATTACCCACGCATATTGACGCACGTCAGACACTCGCAGCAATGCATTTTTCAGGCAAGCAATTTAACGCCGCACAACGCGTATTGATTGAAGGGCGAGCGCTACATCCGCAGCATGTGCCATTTACGCTATTGCTCGCACGTGTGCATACCGAGCAAGGTCAGGATAACGAAGCAATCGCGGTGCTTGAGACGATGAAGCCGGTCGTTTCCCAAAACAGTGATTACTACGCATTGCTTGCGGCGCTATACCAACGCAGTGCAAAGCATGCGGCGGCAGCACGTACCTACCAGGCATTGCTACAGGTCTACCCACGACGCGGTGTGTGGTGGATGGGGTTGGGTCTTTCTCTTCAGGCACAGCAGCAACCAGGTGCAATACAAGCTTACCGTAATGCCCTAGCCAGCGGCGATCTGTCAACTGAACTGAAACGTTTTGTTCAGTCGAGAATCAACGGTCTAAAATAGTTCGAACCGGTATTATTTTCGTTTCAATGCACGACTGCACCAGTAGTCCCTGCGTTCAGCATATTTGATTAATTTCGCCTTATAGCTACCCCAGTTATTCGAATTTTTTGTACCGCGGTAGGTCTGGTAGCGGTAACGGGCGCTCTGGCATTTGCCTTGTAGCTGCGCAAGACTGTATTTAGGTTGTTGTTTACGGCGTCGTTTCTTACGCTTATTGCGTTGCGATTTTTTTCGCAAAGAAGAAAAGTCGGGTTTGTGCCAGTCATAGTCATTTTGAATTTCAATTGTGATGGACTGGTGCTTGGTATCCGGTGCTGTGTCACTGAATACGGGGCGTCCAAACTTGTCTTTTGATTGGAAGACCTGGGTCGCACACAGGTGCGTGGGTAGCAGCAGGCTGCAAAGTAGAAGTAGGCGGACCATCCTTGTCCCTCCTGATTATCGATTTTGAACGCACAGTTTGGAGTGGCGTTGGGTTAAAGTCTGTCAGTGTGGTGTTTGTGCTGATGTAGGATATGGCTGATACAAGCCCGCAGCCTGGTTACTTGCCGCGATGGAGACGACTGCACCAGTAATCGCGTTTTTCCCGTTGTTTGTTGTTGTGTCGTACTATATTGCGGTAGCGTTCACATTTTTCCTGGAGTTCGGCACCGCTGACCTTGCTTTCACGTGAAGATGAGCGTGAACGATAGCGGCGGGGAGAGCTGGAACTTCCACTGAAGGAGTAATAGCGGCTACTGGGGTCAGGCTGATTCTTGGCACCGAGCTTGTTCTTTATTTCGACATCAAGTACTTCGTGGTCAGCCTCTGGCTTCGTATTGCTGAAGACAGGCCGACCATTTTCATCGACGGTGCGGTAGACTTCGGTCGCCAGCAGCTGGCTCGAGATAATCGCGGTTAGGAAAAAAAAGCTAATCGTCCTGAGCATGGTCTCGTTCTCCCGAACAAGATAAATCTTTACCAGATAGTAGCAGTAAAGACTGTTTTGTCTACGAGGACGACTTGTCGATACTCAGGGTGACACCGTTGAACTTCATGCTGTCTAGGCCTTCATTGCATTGTCCGCTAATGATCTTGATGGTGTTTCTACCAACCGTGAGGTGTTCCTTGGGCAGTGATACGCGGATATTTTGCTTTGAGCCTTCGTCGAGTTCCCTGAAATCGATTTCCTTGATACTTTCGCCGTTCAGGAAGATTTCGGTCGGGTCATAACTGACATGGCAGACGCCTGTTGTGATCACAACAAATTTCATATTGATAAAGGCATTGTCAGGCACTTCATCAAGCACGACCGGGATCTTGTAGACATTTTTAAGGTCGCCAAATTTCTCACCCGTCAGGCCGAGATCAACAAATCCGGAGGCGTGGTTGAAGTGTTTAGTATGGTTAACAGTCTCACCTGCCAGGGCCGGGTTTATCATGCTGATAAGGCTAACGAGCAGAAAAAGTGGTGACAGGTATGTTTTCATTATGCGATCTCCCTATTCGTGATAACGGTATGACAAGTTAGTCCGGATAATGTTCCGGGTATGGGGCGCGAGCAACACCTGAGTCAATCGCTGCGCGTGCCACGGCCGCTGAGACAAAGTCTTTCAGGCGTGGGTCGAGTGGTTTGGGAATGATATAGCCAGGCCCAAATTCAAACGCCTTGCCGCCGTAGGCATCAATCACATCCTGCGGGACAGCTTCACGGGCAAGCATGGCGAGTGCGTTAACGGCTGCGACCTTCATTGCCTCGTTGATTTCACGGGCACGTACATCCAGTGTGCCACGGAAGATAAACGGGAAGCCCAGCACGTTGTTGACCTGGTTCGGGTAATCGGAACGACCCGTACCCATGATCAGGTCATCGCGTGCCGCGAGCGCACTGGCAGGGCTGATTTCCGGGTCAGGGTTAGACAGGGCAAACAGCACGGGCTTGTCAGCCATACTCTTGACCATGTCCTGGTTAATGAGGTTCGGTCCAGAAACGCCGATGCAGACATCTGCCCCCTGCATCGCGTCAGCGAGCGTGCGTTCTTGATGGGCAGAGGCAAAAAATTGTTTGTGCTCATTCAGGTCATCACGACCCTCATGGACAACGCCATTACGGTCACAGAGTAAGATATTTTCTTTTGCTGTGCCCATTGCGATAAGCATTTGCATGGCCGCAATACCGGCAGCACCGGCGCCCAGGCAGACGACTCGGATATCTTCAAAATGTTTTCCCTGTAGTTCCAGGGCATTTTTCAGCCCGGCCGTGATAATAATGGCTGTACCATGCTGGTCATCGTGAAACACGGGGATATCGAGTTTGTCGATGAGGCGCTTCTCGATATCAAAGCAGCGGGGGGCACCGATATCCTCGAGGTTGATACCGCCAAAACCGGATGCGATGCGGGATACTGTATCGACGAAGTCATCAGGCTCATCGGCATCGACTTCGATATCAAAGCAGTCAATATCCGCGAAGCGTTTGAACAGCACGGCCTTGCCTTCCATGACCGGTTTGCCCGCCAGGGCGCCGATATTACCCAGGCCGAGCACGGCGGTGCCATCGGTGATGACCGCAACGAGGTTGCCCTTGGCGGTATATTTATAGGCATTTTCGGCATCTTGCTGGATTTCGCGGCACGGTTCGGCCACCCCCGGGGTATAGGCGAGTGAGAGCTCTTGCTGAGTTGCACAGGGTTTTGATACCTCGATAGCGAGCTTTCCTGGCACAGGTTCAGCGTGGTATTTCAGTGCGGCGGTTTTTAAATCTTCTGTCATGACGATGGGCCTGGCAAAACGAAACGCTATTCTACACGGCTTTTGGTGGCTTTGTTGCGCTACTGGATGATTTTCAGAGGGGTACCAGGTTTGGGTTCGCCTTCGGGGAATAGCTTGTTGAGCAGGCGCAGTTGTTGTTCGGCATTGGCGCCCAGAGGAGATTGGCGTGCAAGTTCGGCAAAACGCGTGGCATCACTTGCAGTGATAATGTGCAGGCGGCGCGCCTGTGCCAGTTCTCGTTCATCCTTGTTCAGGTTGCGGAAGCTGCGTGCGGAATCAAGGAACAGGCGGTCAAAGCTATAGGGGCGACGCGTATCTTTACTGACGCCCTGGAACACCCAGGCCTTGTTGCCCCGATACAAGACAACAAAGCGTACACGGCGCTCTCCGTACGTTGTGCGCACCTGTGAGATCGCGGTGTAGCCCTGGAGTGCATTGTGTCTGAAGGCCTCACCGGACTGTAATTCATCGAGCTTCAAGCGTTTTTTAAGAAATTCCTTTGGACTTAAGCGTAAATTGATATCGAGGGCCTGTACCTGGAACAGGCCGTTGTTACCGGGTGCGATGGCCAGCAGGCGATCCGGGCGGTTTTCAATGCGCCAGCCCTTGGGGAGTTTCAGGGTGACATCAAGTTCCCGGTGATAAAAACGGTTACCCCGCAAGACACCCTCTTTTTCACCTTCGCCAAATACCAGGCCTTCTATATTGCGCAGGAAATCGACCCGGCCAGTACGGTTTGACGAGGTCTTTGTAAGCCGTTTGGCACGGCCGACGACTTCTTGCAGGCGTTTGTCATTATCCGGGTGGGTTGCAAAAACGCCGTGGTAAACCTTGGGTTCACGGTCTTCCCGCTCGGCAAGCTTACGTTCATAGATTTCCTGGTCTTTGAGGACGCGGATAACTTCCAGCATCGCCAGTGGGTCGTAACCGCTTTTGGCGAGATATTCAGCACCGAGGCGATCCGATTCGAGTTCGTGATCACGTCCATAGCCCCTGACAAATGCGGTGCCAACGGTATTAAACAAATCTCCTGCGCCCTGGAAGCCCGCCTGTGAGGCGAGGATGGCGGCGACAATACCGGTGGCGGTGCTGGCACTGTGCTGGCGAACCGCATGCCGTGCGGTGACATGGCCAATTTCATGACCCAGTACAGCAGCCAGTTCGGCTTCATTACTTAAATAGGCCATCAGGCCCCTGGTGATGTAGATATAGCCGCCGGGTAAGGCAAAGGCATTGATTTCATTACTATCGAGTACCGTAAAGCGGAAAATGAGATTGGTGCGGTGACTCTTGTTGGCAAGTTCACTACCGATTTTTTGTACATAGTTTTGCAGGCGCTCATTGTCATAGCGTCCATAGCGCTTGATGACCTTGGCGTGGTTCTCACGACCAATGGCAATTTCCTGGTCTTCAGACATGAGTACGAAATCAGACTCACCGCTGACCGGGTTTGCTGCACAGCCACCCAATAGTAGTAGCAGGGATAGCAGGACTGGGTAGATAGGTGTCTGGATAATCTTCATAGTCCTAAGTGTTTACCGGCAAGGAGCGAGGGTCAAGGCAGGATTTCCAGCGCATAGGCGCTGCGAATACGCATTCGACGTTCACCCTTGCGTGTATACAGCCAACCGCGGCCAATAACAGTTTTACCTGCTAGTTGGCGGGGCTTGAGCCCCGGGAAGTGTTCAAGGTCTTTTTTATCAATACGTAAGGCGACCCCACCGGGCAGGTTGAGCCAGAGGTTTCGTCGTCCCTCACCGATACGGGTAATGCGACCCTTAATATGCTGGTAACCCTGTGTTGAAGAGGTGAGCCTGAGGCTGTCTATGACCGGGTTGTGGCGCCAGATCCCATGGCGCTGTGCCCGTGCATGGGATTCTTGCCGGGCATAGCATCTCAGCCCATCCAGGTTAGGTGGAACGGCGAGCAGGTTTGCCAGGCCATCTTTAAGCAGCTGTGCAGACAGGCTATGGCCCCTGGCATCATAGAGATGGGCAAGCGTACGCCCGTAGCGGTCTTTCCGGTCGCGATCAAAACGTAGCCCGACGCTGTGCCCAGTTTGCTTGATGATTTCACGTAGCCGGTCACGGGCAGCGTATGCGAGGGGTTCTGCGGGCCGCCCATCACGGCCAAGTTCTGGTGTATTGATGCCGATTAAGCGAATCTTTTCACCCGACGCCAGGTGCAGTGTGTCGCCGTCGTGGACATACTTGACCTGAGCCTGTCGATCGATGTGACTAGCTGGACAGAGGATTTCAGCCTTGGCAAAGCCGGGCTGGACAAGGCTGACAAGCAGCAGGCAATAAAAAAGGCGCTCACAATGGAGCGCCTTGGTATGCAGTAGCTGCAGCATAAAAAATTATGCTTTGCGGCGACCGTACTTCTGCTTGAACTTGTCAACGCGACCGGCAGTATCGAGAAGCTTCTGCTTACCGGTGAAGAACGGGTGGCATTCTGAGCAGACTTCGATAGCCATGGCGTCTTTACCAATGGTCGAACCTGTTTCGAAGCTGT
>Ga0316207_10003586_pt1 | contig 14249 bp, 13 predicted proteins | sample 6weekpyrite_MG_FD_204943 | JGI IMG/M metagenome (GOLD analysis project Ga0316207, IMG submission 204943) | Microbial mat bacterial communities from mineral coupon in-situ incubated in ocean water Damariscotta River, Maine, United States -... | ecosystem: Environmental > Aquatic > Marine >... | reverse complement strand
CAGTTCAGAGACTTCCAGCACATTGGCTTTATCAACTGAACAAACTCGCTTATTGCGTTTCATCGCAATATCAAAAGCTGAACGACCAATGCGTTCGATTTCACTTTCTTTATAACCAGCTGTGTTATAGGCATAACGTTCACCGTCCTTTTCAGTGATTTCACGCGGCTGACCAAAATAAATACCACCGGTTAACTCACGCACAATCATGATATCCAGGCCCGCAACGATTTCTGGTTTTAGAGAAGAAGCATCTGCTAATTGCGGATATAAAATAGCCGGGCGTAAATTTGAAAACAGCTCCAGCTCCGAACGTAAACCTAACAGTCCCCGCTCCGGGCGCATATCACGTGGCAACGCTTCGTACTGAGGCCCACCTACCGCACCTAATAAAATAGCATCTGATTCCTTAACTAACGCTAAGGTATCATCCGGTAACGGCTTACCGCCAGCATCATAACCAGCACCACCAATCGGTGCTTCTGTCAGCTGCGCATCCAAACCTGCATTTTGCTGCAGAAATTCAATAACCTTAACCGCTTCTGCAACGATTTCCTGACCAATACCGTCACCCGGTAGAATTGCAATTTTATGTGTCATCATCAAATACCTTGTAAAAAACCTACCACAGAGACACAGAGGGCACAGAGGTTAAAATAATACTCTTGCACTGACTGTGAACTACGGACAAAAATTATTTATGTTTATCTAAAACAACCACGGAGCTGTTTGCTTACGTGCTTGCTCATACGTTTTTATATCAGCTGCGTGTTTTAAAGTCAGACCAATATCATCCAGGCCATTTAACAGGCAGTACTTACGAAACTCGTCAACATCAAATTCAATCATATCGCCATTCGGCTTTGTAATGGTTTGCGCCTCAAGATTTATCGTTAACTGATACCCACTCTCTGCTGCAATATCTTTAAACAAACTATCAACAACAGCAGCATCCAATACAATCGGTAACATGCCGCTTTTAAAACTGTTATTAAAAAAGATATCGGCAAAACTCGGTGCAATCACAACACGGAAACCAAAGTCATCCAGCGCCCAGACCGCGTGTTCACGCGAGGAACCGCAGCCAAAGTTTTCACGTGCCAGCAAAACACTGGCCTGATCATACGGTGCCTGATTAAGTACAAAATCAGGGTTCGGTTTGCGCTGGCTGTGATCCATACCCGGTTCACCCGGATCAAGATAACGCCAGTCATCAAACGCATTCGGACCAAAGCCACTGCGTTTAATCGATTTAAGATACTGCTTGGGAATAATCGCATCGGTATCGACATTCGGTCGATCCATTGGTGCAACAACACCGGTGATTTCAGTAAATTTTTGCATCTGTTATTAGTTTCCTAAATATTGATCCGACAAGTATCAAAGATTATTTTAAATCTCTATTTTTTGTCAGAATCTTTTTTGTCTGAACTCATAGATTCTTTAATGGATTTACCCATTTTTTCTATGTCGTCACCCATGCCTTTAACTGTGGCCGTGCAACCGAATAATGAAAACACAAATAAAACGATAATAAGTTTATTGAACATAATATTTCCCTGCTTTATTTTAAGTTTTACTACAAATCATTGACATCAATAAAGTGACCGGCAATCGCCGCTGCTGCTGCCATCGCAGGACTAACTAAATGCGTACGCCCGCCCTGGCCCTGACGTCCTTCAAAATTTCGGTTTGAAGTAGACGCACAACGCTCACCTGATTCTAAGCGGTCAGCATTCATCGCCAGACACATAGAACAACCCGGCTCACGCCATTCAAAACCCGCCTCTTTTAAGATCACATCAAGACCTTCAGCTTCTGCCTGTTGCTTTACCAGACCTGAGCCTGGTACTACCATTGCCAGTTTAATGTTGTCAGCAACTTTACGACCTTTAGCAACGGAAGCTGCCTCACGCATATCTTCAATACGTGAGTTAGTGCATGAACCAATAAATACTTTATCAACTTTAATATCGGTAATTGGCATACCCGCTTCTAAATCCATATAAGCCAGTGCTTTACGCATACCGTTAGCTTTAACTTCATCGGTTTCATTTTCAGGATTAGGTACATTCGCATCAATGGCTACTTCCATTTCCGGTGAAGTGCCCCAGGTAACCTGTGGTTTAATACTTGCAGCATCTAAACGAATCACACTGTCAAAATGCGCACCCTCATCTGATTTTAAATCCGCCCAGTTGGCAACCGCCTGTTCCCAGACATCATCAGCCGGTGCATAAGGACGACCTTTTACATAATCAATGGTGGTCTGATCTACTGCAATAATACCGGCACGCGCACCGCCTTCAATCGCCATATTGCAAACCGTCATGCGACCTTCCATTGATAATGCCGCAATCGCCTCACCACCAAACTCAATCGCGTAACCGGTGCCGCCAGCGGTACCGATTTCACCAATTATCGCCAATACGATATCTTTTGCAGTAACGCCTGCCTGTACCTGCCCATCCACCGAGATCAGCATGTTTTTCATTTTTTTCTGGATCAGACACTGAGTCGCCATGACATGCTCGACTTCTGATGTACCGATACCATGCGCTAAGGCACCAAAAGCACCGTGAGTAGAGGTATGTGAATCACCACACACAACCGTCATACCCGGCAAAGTTGCGCCCTGCTCAGGACCGATAACATGTACGATACCCTGACGAATATCATCCATAGTAAATTCTGTGATCGCGAAGTCTTTGCAGTTTTGTTCCAGCGTCTCAACCTGCAACTTAGCAACCGGATCAGTGATACCTTCGGCACGCGAAGTGGTAGGTACGTTATGGTCGGGTACCGCTATGAGTGACGCTGTACGCCACGGACTGCGATCAGCCATGCGCAGGCCTTCAAAAGCCTGTGGTGAGGTTACTTCGTGTATTAAATGCCTGTCGATATAAATCAAGGCAGTACCGTCTTCTTCGGTACGTACCACATGCGCATCCCACAATTTGTCGTAAAGCGTTCTCGCCGCCATTAATTTCTCCAAACTCATCTGGCCTGATAGCAGGCTAATTTATTTGATAAGGATTTTACGCCCCGCACCAAAATTACTCAAATTCATATTTTTCATATAAACTATTCCAAACAGGAATAAACAAAGGTATTTCAATGGATATTCAAAATTTAAAAGCATTTATTGCTGTTTATGAACAGCAGTCATTCTCCAAAGCCGCGGATAACCTGAACATAACCCAGCCAGCCGTTAGTAAACGCATTGCTGCCCTGGAACAGGATTATAGTACCTCCCTGCTCGATCGCATCGGTAAAACCATTATTCTGACTGAAGCCGGAGAGCTTCTTTTACCCAGCGCCCGCATGATCGTGGAAGAAATTAAACGCTCCCATCAAAGCATTCTAGGCTTGAGCGGGTATTTACGTGGTGAGCTAAAACTGGCAACCAGCCATCACATTGGTCTACACCGCTTACCCCCTGTGCTCCGAGCTTTTAGCAGCGAACATGAAAACGTTGAACTGGATTTGCATTTTATGGATTCAGAACAGGCCTGTGCAATGATAGAAAAGGGTGAACTAGAACTGGCCATCGTTACCCTGCCACGAAAGCCTCCCGCCAACCTGATCACCCGCCGGATATGGAATGACCCGCTGGTTGTTGTTGTCGGCAAAACACACCCTCTGGCCGGACAAAAGCACATCAATACGGCAGACCTTATTGACCGTCCAGCCATTCTGCCGTCACATGAGACTTTTACCCGTTCGATGATCGAACAACAGCTTAAGCTTAAACATATGCCACCGATTGCACTCGAAACTAACTACTTGGAAACCATTAAGATGATGGTTTCCATAGGACTGGGATGGGGAGTATTACCGAAAAGCATGGTCCATGGCGAACTGATTGAGTTTGATATCGAAGGCGTCACCATGTCACGTGAGCTGGGAGCTGTTTATCATCGTAAACGCAATTTATCATCAGCGAGTAAAGCTCTGTTAGAAATACTTGAACCAAATTATTAAACAAAATAGTTTGTCGATAATTTATACACACTCAACAATAAATAAAACAAATGAAATAAATTAATGTTAAAAATCAATTAGATAAAAAATATGGCATAACCAATGCATTGTAATACGGTAAGAATAAAAATACTTTATCAAGGACAATAAAAATGAAAAGAATATTAACCCTACTTACCTGTTTATTTGCTGGTACGGCTAATGCCACTATTATTACTAACGACACGACAAGCATTACTACAACCGCACAAAGTTATTCACAATCTGTTGCTTTAACAGACACCGCCTTTACGAATGTAACTCTAGATTTATTCGCTAAAGGTGATTACGGAATGGCCATGAATGAAAACATTGTGTTTTCAATTGATGGTGTAACAATTGCAGACTGGACTTACAACACTCCGGGTATTTCAGTCACTAATAACTACACTGATTATGATTATACTTTAAGTGGTTCAGTTAGTATTTCAGATGCTCTATGGAGCACATTTAGCGCAGATAATGTTTTAGATATTTCTTGGGTAAATGGCAGCTATGTAAACCCATACCCTAGCCAGGGCGGAGCAGATTATGTCACTTATTCAATAAGTGGTGATCCAGCCGCTGTACCTGAGCCAAGCACTCTTGCGCTACTTGGTCTTGGATTAGTTGGAATGAGCTTATCTAGAAAGAAAAAATAATTCGAAGTAATCTCATTTATTTTTTCCAGAAAGCCTCGTCCATACGAGGCTTTTTTTACATCAGAAAAATATATTTATTTTAATGGATATAGGTAGCAGATAATCTGGTTACCGAACTTACCAAAAATGAAGGTACCTAAAATTATATTGAAGTTTCTGAATTCATCAGTGTAATAAAGCAGCTGGATTGCAATTGATGACTTTATCACAGGCCATTCAAATTTTACTCACCTGATACATATAGATCTTGGGATCAATTTCTCACAAGGATACTTCCTTGGTAAGCCTTCTTGAACCTTCAGTAGTTCTTATCAGGCAAACTCCTACTTTTTATTACGCTTTGTTTTACCATTTTCATTGCGTACAATCTTTGTCTGGCTGGCTTTATTTTTACGTGCAGGCCTTGCGTGTTTTTCAATATTCTTAAAAATAGTCTGCCTGTCACTCACCTCATAACCCGGCATTTTTATGCGCTGAATTCGATTACCGACCAGCTTTTCTATATTATCCAGAGAACGCTCTTCTTTACGACTCACAAATGAAATAGCATGCCCCTTCTCACCAGCCCGGCCAGCTCTGCCTACACGGTGCACGTAGTCCTCTGCCAAATAAGGCAGATTAAAATTAACCACATACTCCAGCCCCTGAATATCCAGACCACGTGCCGCAACCTCGGTTGCAACTAACACTTGCACCTTATCGGCTTTAAAGTCAGCTATCGCACGTCGTCTCGAACCCTGGCTTTTATCACCATGGCATAATGCCGCTTTTATCTGTGCATGTTTTAGATTCTGCATCAGCTCATCTGCCTGTGCTTTGGTACTGGTAAACACCAGTACTTTAAACCAGTTTTGTTCTTCTAGCAGATCAACAAAAAGCTCTGCTTTTCTTCTCTCTTCAACCGGATAAACAACATGCTCAACTGTATCGGCAATTGCATTTTGTTTTGAAACACTGATGACTTCATGATTTTTTAGCAGTTTATTGGCCAGCTCTCTGACGGCCTGTGACAAAGTAGCTGAAAACAATAAAGTCTGTCGCTGTGCCGGCGTCTTTTGTAATAGCGATTGCACATCAGCAACAAAACCCATATCAAGCATGCGGTCCGCTTCATCCAGCACAACAAATTCTGTACTGGCCAGATTGACATTACATTGCACCAGATGCTCTAACAGACGACCAGGCGTTGAAACCAGCACATCTACCCCTGCTCTGAGCTTTTTCTCCTGTGCACTCATTTTCACACCACCATAAAACGCCATGACTGTCAGTGGTAAAAACTGCGCATAAGCAGAAATCGTTTCTGCCAGCTGCTCCGCCAGTTCACGCGTCGGGGTAAGAATCAACGCACGCGGGCTATCGGTCTGCGTCTCTTTTGGGCGATCAGTCATCTGTTGCAGAATCGGGATAGCAAAAGCGGCTGTTTTACCCGTACCCGTCTGCGCATTTGCCAGCAGGTCTTTCCCACGCCTTGCCGGGATGATGGCTTGCTGTTGTATCGGCGTCATTTCGCTATAACCGCAAGTGTCGATTGCTTTTTGTAACTCCGGAGCAAGATCTAAAGACGAAAATATCATGGATAATCCCCTGCACTGGCTGCAGTCAAAAATAATGCGCGAATTATAGAGGATTTCACCTCTTCTGGTATGACTGATTAAGAATCAATAAAAATAGCCATTAAAGCCATTTAATAACGGCCAATCAACAAATGTTGAGATAAATATTTATTATCTAAGGCACAAAAATTTCATGCTTATATCCGAATTATCTATTGATTCACATCAATGAATCAATAGCCACCTAGTTTAGAGTATGCGCATATTATAAATGTCTTATAGGAGACAAGCGCATGAAACTATCTCGCACAAACAAACTGATCTCTGCTGCTTTATTAAGCGCACTGGCAAGTACCTCATTTTCAACAATGGCTGCACAGGGTGACTGGCTCGTTCGTTTTGGTGCAGTTAATGTCAGCCCTGATGACAGCAGCACAGGCCTGACAGGTGTAGGGGCGACAGCAACCGTGGGCGTTAGTGACAATACGCAGGCCTTTGTTAATTTCAGTTATATGTTAAAGGAAAATATCGCCATTGAAGTATTAGCGGCGACTCCATTCACACATGATATTGTTGGCACAGGTGCATTATCAGCGCTAGGTAAAGTGGGTGAAACAAAACACCTGCCACCAACCGTTAGCGCTCAGTATCATTTTAGTCCAAAAAACAACATCAGACCTTACATTGGTGCAGGTATTAACTATACAACTTTCTTTTCAGAGAAAGCGACCAACACCATCACTTCACTCAAGCTCGATGACTCATTCGGTTTAGCCGTACAGGCCGGTGTTGATATTGATATTAATAAAGACTGGTTTTTCAATGCCGATATTCGAAAGATCAGCATCGAAACCACAGCTACAACTGACCTTGGTACATCTGAGGTAACCATAGACCCAACGGTTATCAGCCTTGGCGTTGGTACGCGTTTCTAAGCATCAATTATTACTGCTGTACAAAAGAGCCTTGCTCTTCTGTACAGCACTTCAAGCCTTCTCGCCGATATTTTCTACACCGCATCCCTGTCATTAAAAACTGTGGCATCAGTTACAGATTTTCTATAACATATCCTTTAATAAAAAAATAATAAAAGACTGAATACTTCAACTGGAGTATTTGTAGCACTTAAGGATTAAGCCATGTCTATAGAAAATAAAAACCTGATATTAAGACACCTGGATCTGTCATGGAATAAGGGTGAGTTTGATAAAATCAAAAATTTCTTATCCGAGCGTTTTTTTTACAAAACCACCTTCACCGATGAAATTCTGGACGCAGATCAATACATCGCTTTCATACAGGTACTCAGAGAAGCCATGCCTGACCTGTCAGTTGATATAGAACTCATTATGAGCGAAGAAAACCGGGTAATGACTCAGATCAGTTTTTTTGGTCCGATTGTTAAAATGTTTTACGGCATACCGGCCAGCGATAAAATTATTACTTTCCCTGCTATCTCAGTCTGGGAAATTGAAGACAGTAAAATTACCAGCGTTGACACTCTCATCGACATGACCGGTATCAGCCGTCAAATTGGCATGCCTGTTTCACCTCAGATTCCATTAAGTATTCGTTCACACGACACTCTGAATGTCAGTTAACCAGGATACTCTCAGCATTTATTTATGGGCAATGAGATAATCCTTTAATTCTTTTGAAGGACCACCATTTTCATCACTCACAAAGTCGAGCTGACTTTTATAATCTGATGGTGCTAGAGAGTCTGCTGAAGTCTGGATTTCTTTTGCAACAACCATGACGCAATCGTTGCAAAAATAGCGGCAACAACCGTTGCTATGACAATGACATTATCAGCCGTCGGCTTATTCAAAATTTCTCTTAATAATTAATCCATGTGTATTCTCTGCCTATCTACTCATATAAGTTAAATCCTTAAAAAGCAGCAGACAACTTATCGCCAAGGATAAAAGAAAAACACAGCAACCTCACTTCCTTCATCACCATACGAAAAATCCGCCCTGTATACACTACCTGAAGCCGCTAATAATCTAAAACCTACACCGTAGGTATAACGCCGCTCATCCCAGAGTTCAGAAGAACGCTCTGATAAACTGCCGGCTTCTGCAAAAAAAGCAATTTGTTTTCCGGTACGCACATCTTTCCAGAAAAAATAATTAAACGGCGTCGCTTCTTCAGTTAAATTCCAGCGATATTCAGCACCCAGAAAACCTGAGTGACCACCCTCAAATCGTCCGCGAGGATAGGATCGCAGGCGCTCAAGTCCGCCTAAGGTCGCAGCCGTTCCATACGTTCTGGCAGCAACAAAGCTGTTAACCAGCTTTTGCTCTGTCTGCAAACAGACAGGATCAGCTGCGCAATTCAAACCTATCTCTGCACGAATATCAGTTTGATTAATATTACCGATACTCCTCACATGTGCATCGGACTGAAAGTAATTCACAACCAGCGTATCGGCCTTTCGAAATGGCTGGTAAAACAGCAAGTTATAATTAATGACGTAATAATCAGGATCATCTACCCCTTTAGCAGGCTGATCTGTGTATTCAAGCCCAAACCTTATACCTTTGCGGGGATCAAGATAATCATCAGTCAAATCAACCGACAACCCAATTGTTTTATTTGAATCTTTAGATGTATAAGCAGAGCCCAGTGTTTGAATTAAATTTCCATCAGGATCAAGGACAGCAGCTACTGTATTTTCGACGTCTGCGTGTGAGAGATAATAATTAAATCGTCGGTCATGAAGCGTATAATCAAGACGAAGAGCCGCCCTATCAGCCTGACTAACATCGAATACCGTATAGTCACTACCATCCGAGCCATCCATGCCGCGAATAGCATACTGATTAACGGCTGCACGGTTAATGTTCTGTAACTGCAAGGAAAGAAACAGCTTATCGGTCAGTACAGGAACCTCATCAAATTGCATTACCCTGCCAGTAGCATCTCCGGTAATTTCTACCAGCACCATATCCGCTGTGGTATTTAAAACATTAGAGACATTTGCCAGTAGAAAAAGACCTTCGCCAATACCCGGATAACTATAAGGGAGTGGAACAACCAGATAAGCATCTTCTTTTGGGTACTGATCCCGGCGCCGTTCCGGATACCAATCGGCAGTTACAGTGCCTGATAAAAATACAGACAAAAGCAACACAGCCCTTATACAGCACATACTTTATCATCCTTGTGTTGTGTAAATATTTGACAATACTTTTATAACATTAAATAAGATCAAGAAAAACCATTAGCCAATTGTCATAAATCAAATTAACGGTAAACTAGACATATTGATGGCCTTTGCTGATTAACTAGAGGTTACGCTTTGACATTTAATCATACACCGCAAATATTCTTTAATTTAAACTGTATAACAGTGGTTGCTATCATAGCTTCACCAACACCTTCAGCGTCCGGCTTTTGGCAGAGTACTTTAATATCCATCTGTCAAAGTTTCATTTCAGAATCAGAAACTAAACAATAATATGGCCACACGAATCGGAATAATCAGTGACGTTCATGCAACGATTGCTCCACTTGAAGAAGCATTACAAATCTTCAGACAGCAACAGGTTGATCTGATTATTTGTGCCGGCGATATTGCTGGTTATGGAGCAGACGAACTAAGCAGTACAGTACGCATTCTCAAACAAAATAACTGTCAAATGATCATCGGAAACCATGACCAGCTTTCAGAATTACCTGCAGCAAGCAGTCATGAACTAATCAGCTTTTTTGACTCTCTGCCAACGCATCTCGATTTTGAGTATGAAAGCAAAAAAATTTATGTCGTTCATGCCAGTCCACCGGAACACTTACATGGTGGTATAAAGTTGCTGGATAAAAACGGTGAATTGATTAAAGCACGACTAAAAGAATGGCAAAAGAAACTTTCTGATTTTGAATATGACATACTGATTGTTGGTCACACCCATCAAACATATGCACAACACATAAACAACACGCTGGTAATCAACCCGGGCAGCACCGCCTATAACAACAGCTGCATGATACTGGACCTGCCTGAGATGACTGTTAGCAGCTATGCTCTGCAAAAAAAGGTCATTATTAAAAGCTGGAACTGGGGACTTTTTTATACAGAAAAGAAGCATTCAGGCCGTTAGTGATTCCTTCAGCATTTTACTAACCTTTTTTGCATCTTTATTGACTTCTAAAATCATCTCAGAATCTATGTTTAACTGATTTTTTATCATCGAAATAATATTATCATCAAATAAATCGTTAGAACCACCCGCTAATTGATGACATAAATATGATGCCACTATCATTAACAGGTTTTCATCTCCTGCATCCGCTAAGTCAGAGAACTCACATCTGGTTTCTATTACATCAATAAATAAATCTGAAAAAGCCCAGTACTTAAGTAACTCCTTACCGACTTCTTTATTCAAAACCTGCATTATCTTCGTTACCATTTCATCGGTAATTCCGGGCCTTGCCTTTTTAAGCTCCATCAGTACAGGCAAAATCATCAGTTTACCGATGTCATAAAACAGACCCAGCGTGTAATATTTTTCAGGTTTATCAAATCTAAGTCTGTTCGCGAGCTCTCGCGCCATTAATGCGGTCGTGAGTGCATTTTCCCATAACTGTCGTAAATGTTTGCCGTATTGTTTATCTTTATCTTTGTAGAGCTCTTTCATCGCGTATATAAGAACAACATTCATTGTTTCTCTTACACCGACCCGGGCCATCGCCTCTTCAAGCGTTTCCAGGGGTTGCTGTGCTCTGTAATGCGATGAATTTGCAAGCGACAAAATCTTGCCCGATAAAGCCGCATCTATTTTTACGACATCGGCGACGTCTGTCATCGACACGCTATCTGAATTAATAACCTCGACTGCTTTGAAAGCAACCTCCGGCAGAACAGGAAAACCGATATAATCTTTTTTAAGTCTGATTCGGATCAGTTCAATTATTCTTTTCTCAATATCACCAGATACAGAATTATCAGCTGTATCAAGAGCCTTTTCAGCCAGCTTATCTTCTAAAAGGTAGGAAACCTTATCGAGTAATGCTTTCTTTTCAAATGGTTTTGCAATGTATTCTGTTACGCCTGTCGATATTGCGGCTCGTACACTACCTGCATCAACTCGTGCAGTTAGCATTAAAAAAGGGGTACTGGAGTCTTTATCTCTTAAACGAATATTTGATAATAATTCTTTACCAGTCATTTCCGGCATGTTCCAGTCTGACAAAATCAGTCCAACGTTGTTATTTTTATAAAATTCGTAGGCCTGCACACCATCGCTTAGTGTAATTATTTTAGCCTCTGGAAACTGTCTTCTTAGAATTGTTTTTAGTGCCAGTGCTATAGAGTCATCATCATCGACTACTAAGATATTCATTCTTTAGACTTCTTTACCTACTAAATATAGTTTCTAATTTCACTATTAAATCTCTTGGACTGAATGGTTTACTCAGGTAATCATTAGCGCCAGAAGAAATCGCTTTTTCCTGATCACTTGCCTGCCCAAAAGCTGTAATAATCATGATCTGATAGTTTTCACCATCTGGCAATTCCCTGATTTTTTTACATACATCTAACCCACTCATACCTGGCATACTAACATCCAGCAATACCAGATCAGGAGCTTCCACTTTAACCATTTCATATGCCTGTAGGCCATCTTCAGCCATTACAAATTCATGCCCTGCTTTTTTTACTGCATATGATATTGCCTCACGAATAAGTGGCTCATCATCACAAATCAATACCTTCTTCTTTCCACTTGCCATTACTCATCACCTCTGCAAGCTTCCCTACTCTTCATACTCCTAAAGTACTCACTACCGGTATATTAAATTTAAAACAACTACCTTTAGGTACACCCGGTTCAACCCATATTTTCCCATTGTAGTGTTCAATAATCTCTTTGCATATATTAAGCCCGAGACCACTTCCTCCATGTTTTCTGGTTTCAGAACTATCTACCTGATGGAAGCGTTTAAACACCCGTTCCATCTCATTTTCAGGTATACCAATTCCATTATCAGTAATACCCACCTGAAAATATTTTTCATCTTTAGTCTTACTCAAATCAATAACTACCTGCCCTTCATGTGTAAATTTAAGTGCATTGGACAAAATATTGCTCAGCACCTGCTTGATTCTGTCCGTATCTATCACTACATCATATTCAACATCTTCACTATTTAATATCAGCTCAACCCCTTTATTATCAAAAGCAGGCTTAAAGAGATTAAAGCTATTCTCAACGACATCTTTAAGATCAGACTCCTCATTGTTCCAATTCATCATTCCTGAATCAATTTTTTGCAGATCAAGCACATCATTTATCAGACGTCCTAAACGATCAGCCTCATCATTTATTATCGTTAAATAACGTTTCCGACTTTCTGCATCCATTTCATCAATATCATCATGTAATATTTCCGCAAATGATTTAATAGATGTGAGCGGCGTTCTTAATTCATGTGAGACAACTGATACAAATTCAGACTTAACATTATTAAGATTAACCAGTTCTTCATTTGCTTTTTCCAGCTCTGCCGTTCTCTGTTGTACAATATCTTCCAGATGCTCCGTCAGTTCTTTAAGAATTTTATTCTTTTGCTCAAGTTCAGTTTCTGCCTGCTTCTTCTCAGTAATGTCAGTTGATATTTCCACAAACTGATAAGGTGTGCCTGCCTCATTCATAAATGGAATAATACTGGTATTAAGCCAGATCATCTGGCCAGCCTTATTTAGATTACAAATCTCACCTTTCCAGATCTTTCCCTGACGTACCACATCCCAGATATTTTTAAAAAAACCGTCGGTATGCATACCGGACTTTATCATTTCGTAACTTTTGCCTAATACGTCATCAGAATCGTAACCGGTTACCTTAAGAAACTTATCATTAGCATAAAAAATATACCCATTCTCATCGGTGATACTGACTATTGAATGTTCATCCAGTGCATGCTTCTGAGTTTCCAGATCTTTTAATACTTTATTAATGGTCAGCTCTTGTTCATGCAAATCAGACGATGCCGTATTAAGCGCACTGGTAATTTTTTCAAGTTCTATTGACTGATGAGCAACCGGCATTGTGCTTCCTGTTTTTTCACTTACATTGCCGGCAAAATCAGCGGCCTCACCCAGCAACTGCATAGGTTTTCTTAAAAATAACAGCAATAAAATAATCATCATCAGTACCAACAGGCCTGAATTAATAAGGAATTCAAACATGCGCTGATAGGCATGCTGATAAGCAGATTCAAGGCTATAGTTCAAACGCACCCAGCCAATTAACGAACCGCTACTGACAGGTTCCCAAACCACCATTTCCTTATTTTGATTTACATCTACAGATACACTTTTTGGAGGCATCAGGCTTTGTAAATCAAAACGACTGCTGATAACGCCATTTTCTACAATCACATCACTAACGACTGATCCTTTAGGATCTGTGATTTGCAGATCAAGAATACCTGGGTAACTGGCTGCCCGTTGCAACAATGATTCAAGCGAAGTGTAGTCTCTTGTCAGCAGGTACTTAACACTCGTCTGTGCAATATTTTTTGCAACAACACGAGTTTCCTGCTGCTTCGTTTCAATCACATAACTAATTTCATAATTAACTTCATTAATGACATAAACAGGCAACATTACAGCCATTAAAATACTACAGATAACGACAACCTGAAGATCTAATTTTCTCGGTAAAAACTTATACAGCATCATTTTTATTATTATTCAAAAGGTTTCGTTAACTGCCTGATAATGTCATATTCTTTATCACTGGTTTCTGCAAACCCATCATACTTTTTATCCAGTGCTTTAATAATTCTTCTGTGTCTTGCTTTATGCACATCAAGTGCTAAAAATGCTTTTTTCAGCTGCTGAAATGTTTTTTCATCCATTTTAGAACTGGCCGCCAGATTATATGGCGGCAAATGGGCTGAACTATACAACACACGTAAACCCTTACCCTGCCACTTAAATGCCATGGTATCTTTTAAAATTCCGGCATCGTAAAATCCACGCATAACACCACGGGCAATATCGTCATAATGA
>Ga0316207_10003585_pt1 | contig 14249 bp, 12 predicted proteins | sample 6weekpyrite_MG_FD_204943 | JGI IMG/M metagenome (GOLD analysis project Ga0316207, IMG submission 204943) | Microbial mat bacterial communities from mineral coupon in-situ incubated in ocean water Damariscotta River, Maine, United States -... | ecosystem: Environmental > Aquatic > Marine >... | reverse complement strand
AAAAAAACCTTGGGATTTCCAACATATTGAAATCCTTAAAAAATAAAGGCCGAATTCTACCTTATAATCAGGCCCACTGTCATTCTAACAAGGCTCAATATGCTCAACCATTAGCTGTAAATTTTTATTTCCACGAAAAATATTCACATCTAAGCGGTAAGCGACTTTTGCTTGTGTTTGTTCATCTGACCAATCTTCATCGGTTGTGTTAAATGCAATCGCATCAATTTCTAGCCTGGAATTTATAGGTTGTAAAGACAGCTTTAAATGTTTCTCCCCCACAATTCGTTTGTTAATAACATTAAACACACCATCAAAAACGGGCTCTTGAAATGTTTGCCCCCAAGGCCCGGCAAAACGTAACTCTTCGGCTGTTTCCATATTAAACTCAGATTCCAGTAACTCACCATCACTCAGTATCACGCCATGTAAGTCATCTTCACTAAGATGGCGACGAACTTCTTCATCGAATGTTTGAGTAAAGTGCTCATAATCAGACTCAGCAATGGTTAAACCTGCCGCCATGGCATGGCCGCCAAACTTTGTAATGAGCTTTGGATTTTTTGTTGCAACAGCGTCTAAAGCATCACGCATGTGAAAGCCTTTTATAGAACGCCCTGAGCCTTTCAATAATCCATCATCAGTTTTTGCAAATACAATGACTGGACGATTCCACTGGTCTTTAATACGAGAAGCTATAATACCGACGACTCCTTCATGGAAGTTTTCGTCGAACAAACATAAACCAAATGGTAATTTTTTATTCTTATCATTGTCATCAGCATCCAAATGCATCGTCTCTAAGATCGTCATGGCTTGTTGTTTCATATCGGCTTCAATATCACGCCGTGCAAAATTAATTTCATCCAGCTTCTGTGCAATATCGCGTGCTTTACTAATATCATCACTGAGCAGGCAATTAATACCTAGGGACATATCATCTAAGCGTCCTGCCGCGTTTAATCGTGGCGCAATCGCAAATCCAAAATCACTTGCGATCAAACGCTCACTTTCTCTTCCAGCAACATCAATTAAGGCTTTAATGCCTACGCGGACTTTTCCGGATCGAATGCGAGCCAAACCCTGTGAGACGAGAATACGATTGTTGTGATCAAGCGGTACAACATCAGCAACTGTTCCTAATGCAACTAAATCTAATAACTCAGCAAGATTAGGTACCGGGATATTACTCTCTTCAAACCAACCCTGCTCCCGTAATAAGGAACGCACGGCTAACATGACATAAAATATGACACCAACACCCGCTAACATCTTGCTTGGAAATGTACATCCAACTTGGTTTGGATTAACAATCGCATCAGCTATGGGTAACGTATCTGCAGGTAAATGGTGATCGGTAACCACAACCGTTAAACCAAATTCTTTTACCGTTTTAACACCTTCTATACTGGAAATACCATTATCAACGGTGATAATGACATCAGGGTTAAACTGTTCAACGGCAACCTTTACGATTTCAGGAGTTAAGCCATAACCATACTCAAAACGGTTAGGTACAATAAAATCTACTCTCGATGCACCCATACTATAAAGTGATTTTACTGCTACAGTAGTGCTGGTTGCGCCATCGACATCAAAATCCCCAACAATTGTAATTGCGAGTTTATTTTTTATTGCATCAGCGATTAACGTTGCTGCTTCTGAAATACCTTTTAATTTCTCATAAGGTAATAAATTAGAAATTGAATAATCCAGCTCATCTTGCGAATGAATTTTTCGATTAGTATAAACACGATTTAACACTGAAGAAAAACCCGTTATATTTTCATCCTGCAGGGAGATTCTTTTTATCGATTTATTCATAGTTATGTTCTACAAAAGGCTTAGTACGCTTCCACCAACGTTTTAAATTCTTTTTCGTGATGGTAAAAGTCCCGACATCTGTTATTAATTTAATAACACCAATCGCTCCATTTAGTAATAACGCATTAGCATGAGATAAAAAATCACCTTCTAATGAGTTTAATTTTTGAACGAAAGTATATAGGTCACGTTTTTGAACTTGTTCAGGGAGTACATCTAATACTACAAAATTATTGTTTTCTTTAATATGTTCTGAAAAATCATCATCTAATGCAGACACATCAAAGCCACAATGATTACCGATACCTGAATAGATTAAGTTGTTTGTTAATATTTTATCATAACCAGAGTTTAAGTTAGCCTCAGGTAAACAGCCTCCTCCCCATAACCAAAGACTGTTTGCCGTCCACATATTACGTGACTCACGTTCAAAATTAACACTTGAACTATGAATTAGCATTTGTAATTCATTGATAGTTTTAAACCAGTACTCAGCATCACTACCTGTAGGACTAAATTGATTAATGTCTTCACCTAAAACTTCTTGTAAAGGCGTTGTTTTTAAATCAACGGGTTTATTTAAACGTAAATACCAACGGTGAGGAGAAAATGTATAAAGCTGCCAGGCTTCACCAACAAAGTGTGAATTGATCTGAGTGACAAGTTTGTCGGCTTCGTCTTGAGTTAACGCAAGTTCTTTGTGACCAGCAAGAAGAGCAGTATCACGATCGACCTGTAAATTAACAGGATCTGCACGTAACCAATATGAACGCGTGTTTACATCGACACCAATATTTTTTTCAGCTAATAAGCATAGAGCAGCATATGGTTTATCTGTATTTTGGTATTCGCCTAAATGCAACTCATCAAATACACAATCTTCCTGACTCGCTGATTTTTCAAAAAAACCACGCGATAGCCACTTTTCCAAAACAGGAATTTCAAGCTGCGGTAAAGATGATTTTTCTTCTGAAGCTAAACTATTGAGTGTTGACTGAAAGCCAAACAAGTCGGGAATAAAAAGTGTCAGTGTAGAATCACCAGGCACGATAAGTGGTCTCAATAATGAAATGTGTTTGTGTTATTTACCATCAAGTACTAAAAATTCCTGACGCGCTTTCTGGCAAGGCGAAAATAAATTAAAAATACTCACTGACTGCGTGTTAGCTCCGTTTTTAAATTTATTTTTCAACGCCGCTAGAAAGCGCGTCAGGTATTTTTTACATGTTGTCGAGTATTGCTTTACGCACATCTTCCAACGTCGCTGGAACGTTGATTAATGGACGTGTGCTCTGCTCAATCGCTGTATCCGGATCCTTCAAACCATGACCAGTTAAGGTACAAACGATTTTGCTACCTTCTGGAATTTTTCCTGATTCAATATCCATCATTGCACCGGCTAGTGATGTTGCTGATGCTGGTTCACAGAAGATACCTTCTTTTTCAGCCAATAATTTTTGTGCTGCAAGAATCACATCATCATTACACTCATCAAACCAACCATCGGACTCTTCACGAACAACCCATGCCTTATCCCAGCTTTGTGGATGACCAATACGAATAGCCGTTGCCACTGTTTCTGGATTATCAACCATTTCGCCGCGCATAAACGGTGCAGAACCCGCGGCTTGATAACCGACCATACGTGGGCGAGAGTTTACGATGCCTTGCTCGTGATACTCACTATAGCCCATCCAGTGTGCAGTAATGTTGCCGGCGTTACCGACTGGAATGCAATGGAAGTCTGGTGCAAAACCAAGTTCTTCGACAATTTCAAATGCTGCTGTTTTTTGACCTTGCAAACGGAAAGGGTTGATTGAATTAACAATCGTAACAGGCGCATCTTTGCCTACTTGCTTAACCAGTTCCATACCATCATCAAAGTTACCTTTGATTTGGATAACAACTGCACCATGCATCATAGCTTGTGCAAGTTTACCTAAAGCAATCTTACCTTCAGGAATTAATACAAATGCTGTAATCCCTGCACGTGCTGCATAAGCAGCCGCTGCTGCTGATGTATTACCAGTAGAAGCACAAATAATTGCCTTACTGCCCTCTTCAACCGCTTTGGTTACGGCCATGGTCATGCCACGGTCTTTAAACGAACCTGTTGGGTTTAATCCTTCGTATTTAATATAAATATCAACATCCTTGCCCAGGTGAGCAGGGATATTATTTAAACGAATTAGTGGTGTATTACCCTCACCCAGACTAATTAAGCGTGTGTCATCACTCACTGGTAAACGATCACGATAACGATCTATCAAGCCGGTATAACGATTACGAAAAGGCATTTTAATGCTCCTAAAAAATAAACTTAACTTGCGTCTAAACTTTCCATACGAATACGAACAACTTCTCCGCTAATCGTACTTAGTGATTCAATTTTCTGAATCGCTTCATTCATTTGTTTTTCTACTACAGTATGCGTCAGCATAATCACGTTTGCTTGCGCAGAATCATCTTCAGGTTCTTTTTGAATAATGGCTTCAATGCTGATACCTTTGTCACCTAAAATTCTTGTTACATCTGCAAGTACACCTGCTTCATCTTTCGCTTGCATACGTAAGTAGTAAGCAGTTTCAACATCATCCATCGACAAAATAGGTAAATCAGAAAGGCTATTTGGTTGGAAAGCTAAATGCGGTACACGGTTTTCTGGATCAGAAGTTAATACACGAACAACATCAACAATATCGGCGACCACGGCTGAAGCAGTAGGTTCATCACCTGCACCAGCACCATAATACAAAGTTGGGCCAACAGCATCACCTTGTACTAACACTGCATTCATTACACCATCTACGTTTGCAATTAAGCGACGCTCTGGAATTAATGTTGGATGCACCCGCAACTCAACACCTTTATCAGTGCGGCGTGAAACACCTAAATGTTTAATGCGATAACCTAATTCTTCTGCAAAGGTTACATCTTCACGAGTGATTTTTGTAATACCTTCAGTAAAGGCTTTATCAAACTGTAACGGAATACCAAACGCAATCGATGCTAAGATTGTTAGTTTATGTGCAGCATCAATACCTTCAACATCAAACTCAGGATCTGCTTCTGCATAACCTAAGTCCTGAGCTTCTTTTAAGACATCTCCAAAGTCACGACCTTTATCGCGCATTTCTGTAAGAATAAAGTTACCCGTACCATTAATAATACCGGCTAACCATTCAATCTGATTACCCGCTAAGCCTTCACGAATTGCTTTAATGATTGGGATACCACCAGCAACTGCAGCTTCAAATGCAACAATTACACCTTTAGCTTGCGCGGCTTCAAAAATCTTATTACCGTGTTTTGCAATTAATGCTTTGTTTGCAGTAACAACGTGTTTACCGTTTTCAATTGCCTGCATCACCAAATCAAGCGCAAGTGAGTCACCACCGATTAATTCAATAACAATTGAAACTTCAGGATCATTAACAACATCTTGCGGTGTTTCTGTTACAGTGATGCCATCGGTAGAGCAAATACGCGGCTTATTTAAATCACGCGCTGCAGCATGTGTAACTACAATGCCACGGCCTGCGCGACGTGCAATTTCTTCTGCATTACGTTGTAAAACATTTACAGTACCGCCACCGACAGTACCTAATCCAAGTACACCAACTTTAACTGGATCCACTTTTTAACCCTCTACTTCTATATTGTGTTTTTTAAACATGTCACGAATACCTCGAACGGCTTGACGCGTACGATGTTCATTTTCAATTAAGCCAAAGCGCACATGATCATCACCATAATCACCAAAACCAATACCGGGTGAAACAGCTACTTTCGCTTCTTTCAATAATAACTTTGAGAACTCTAGTGAGCCCATTTCTTTAAACTGTTCTGGAATTGGCGCCCAAACAAACATAGTTGCTTTTGGCTTCTCTACTTTCCAACCAATTGCTGTTAAACCTTCGCATAAAACATCACGGCGGCTTTGATACATATCACAAATTTCTTTTACACAATCTTGTGGGCCTTCAAGCGCAGCGATGGCAGCCACTTGAATTGGCGTAAACATGCCGTAATCCAGATAAGACTTCATACGCGCAAGTGCAGCAACTAAAACAGGGTTACCGACCATAAAGCCGACACGCCAACCAGGCATATTGTAACTTTTAGACAAAGAATAAAATTCTACTGCGCAGTCTTTAGCCCCTTCTACTTCTAAAATAGAGGGTGCTTTGTAACCATCAAAAACGATATCGGCATAGGCAATATCATGGACTATCCAGATTTTATGTTCTTTAGCAATGGCAACGACTTTTTCAAAGAAATCTAATTCAACACACTGTGTGGTTGGGTTACCCGGAAAGTTCAACACCAACATTTTTGGCTTTGGCCAGGAATCTTTAATTGCTCGTTCTAATTCTTCAAAAAAATCGGTATCGGCAGTCAACGGGACATGACGAATATCTGCACCGGCAATCACAAAACCATAAGGATGAATTGGATAAGATGGGTTCGGCACTAAAACCGCGTCCCCAGGTCCCACCGTTGCCATGGCAAGATGCGCTAAACCTTCTTTAGAACCAATTGTCACGATCGCTTCTGATTCAGGATCTAAATCTACGTCATATCGATCCTTATACCAGTTACAAATTGCTCGACGTAAACGTGGAATACCGCGAGAAAGAGAATAACGATGGGTATCGGGACGTTGAGCCACTTCAACCATTTTATCGACAATATGCTTTGGTGTCGGTTGGTCTGGATTCCCCATACCAAAGTCGATTATATCTTCACCGCGTGCGCGCGCCTCAGCCTTTAATTCATTAACAATATTAAAGACATAGGGTGGTAATCGTTTTATTCTTGGAAAATCTTCTATCAAGGGTCTATCCGGTTCGAAAATCGTTTAAAAGCATCAAACATCAGCAATAAATTATAAGGGTGAAAAATGCCCATACACCCTATCCATAAAGCTGGTAACATTACGTTTCAATAAGCACACTGTCAATGACAGATCCTTATAAAACAAGGCTATAGCCCATTTATTTAAATTATTTTAAGGAAGTTGAACGGTGAAATTTGTACTCGAAACAGGTCAGAATATACTCATTCATGGTTACGATATCGGCAAAATTTCCATCACAGGTCTGGAATCAGACCACCCAGACGTAAAATCAGGCTTAGTTGATGAGTGGGATGGCGATAATCACCTCGGCATTATCAAAAAAAGTATCTCTATACGCACGGATGGCACAATGAAGCATTGGCAGCCACAGGCAAACTCTGAGTTCAATCCAGAACACTTTCTTAGTTTTGTAGAAAAAACACCTGAAATTGTTCTCTTGGGGACCGGCAAAAATTTATGTTTTCCGCCCCAAGATTGCTTATCTGTTCTACAACAGCAAAATATTGGTTATGAAGTCATGGACACAGCGGCGGCCTGCCGCACATTTAATGTCTTAGTGGCAGAAGGTAGAGATGTTATCCTGGCAGTATTAATGATTGAAAAAAGTTAGTTAAAAGAGTTTTTCTAGTCGCTCTAAATCATTAATCACTTTCCACTCTCCACCTGCCGACTCCACACGTTTTCGCCAATGCTCTAAACGATCTAAATATTCTTTTGGATCAATATTGTCACTACGTAGTTTAGTAACATTTAACGCAATCACTCTGTAACCTTGTAATTGAAAATCAATATCTCGCTTATAGCCTTTACGTAATTCCTCTTTTAAATCTGAAAATATGAGAATAGTTTTTTTACCTGGATCGCGCTCATTTAAATATTCCATACCTTGTAAAATTCCACCGGTTATATCTGTATATGCACTACCTTTTACCGTTTTAACAAATTCGTCTATATTTTGTAAAAAATTTCGCTTTTGTTGATTCATCTGACTTGGACGATCTTCAAAAGTCACTTTCGTTATAATATCTTTTTCACTAAAACTTCCTGTATCGACTCGTGCAACAGCAAAAGAATCACCCGGCTTCATTTTTAGCAAAGAAAAACTAATAACACGCTGTGCTTGTTTTAATTCTTTTGTGTATGTGCCTGATGTATCAAGCAACATATATATGCCGTGTGATTGATTTATATTTTTCTCACTGGAACATGAAAATAACATGGTAAAACTGATTAAGACTGTGATTATTTTTATCAACTTCATGCTTTAACTCCTCTTACTTCATCTGTTAATAAAGTATTATTGAATTGTTTATTTTTAATTTTTTGCTCAATAAACAAAGGAATAAAAATAATTAAATCGTAAACATGAAGTAAAGATTTTCCTGAAAATTTAAATAATGTACCAATAAAACGTAACGACCATGCTGCAGTACGTAGGGAACCTACAGCAATAATTCCCAACACCGTGCGAAACGATTGAATAAAGGTTTCAAAAGGAATAGCGACAAACATAAGCACAAACGGCAATATAAAACCAAGCGCCATTTGCGAACCTGTTGTAATCCAGGAAACAGAATTTTCTAATGCTACTGCACCCGCCTCTTCACCCCGTAATAAAGCATTTGTCGCTTGATCCGCTTCCATTAATATTTCACGGGTAAAACCTAAGCCTGCTTCAATTGTTGCCAGGAATAACAACATGGTAAATAAAAACCAGGCAATACGTATACGTAGTTTGTCATTTAACGAACCCACTATTGGGAACAGTTTAGTAATACGCAACGACTCCATTAAGAAAATCCCCAGAGTCATTTCAACTAAAATCATAATCATTGCTGCGATTTGATTCAGGTGAAAACCGAAGAACAAACTTGTTGTCCCCCCAACCATCTCTGACATTGGCCTGGCGATCAACTGGAAATTAACCATTGCGATACCGGCCGCAATAACCATTACAAAGAGCGAGGTGAAAAAGTGTTGTAGAGACGAAGATGACAGTATACGTATTGCTTTATCGGTTCCATTCGTAATACTTTCATATTCTTCCATATGTTGATCAATCATATTTGAACGGCTCAAAATACTCGTCACATTTTTATCTGCACGTGTTAGCACTGTTAGTAATTTACGCCAATGAGGCACCATCTTACGTAAATGTTCATGTCGCTTATGACTCGCTTTACGATACTCTTTTGTTGAAGCCTTGTTTGCTTTGTTTAATGATGCATGAATATCTTCTAAAATATTTCCCACCATTGGATCACCTTTCGATGGAATTTTTGCGACTGCATCAACCGCTTTAACCCAGCCGGGTGGCTCAGGTGGCGTTTCTATACTAGCCTGATAGTCTTGTTCTATTTCTGTGATCTCCTCACTTAAAAGACGGTGCATTGCTGGATATTCAGATAAGTCACGACGAACCGTTGCATCTATACGTTCAAACTCACGTTCAATCATACGTTCTTTTGCTTCTCTACCCGCCTCTAATAAAACTTCACGGTTACGATTAGAAAGTCGTGATTCAACCGCCATAATGGACTTTGCACTTAAACGCATCGCATTATGAATAACTTTACTTAAAGAAATAATGGCGCGATGTGCAGGTTGGCGTGAAACGTATAAAGCAATAATGGTAATAATTAACATTAATACGATACTTATTGGAGAAGAGAACCCAAATAAATCTAGAGATAACATATTTTCAGCTCCTAATTTAAAATTATTATATAGCGCTCGAAAATTATTACTTAGTAGTTACTTTATATAACTACCAGAAGCGTGGTACACAAAAAGCAAACATGACAAAGATTATTCAAATTAAGTATAACGAGTAAAACAGTGTTATCAGATTAAAGCGTAAGTTTTGTGGGCGAGTTCACCTTATAATTAATATAAGTGTGACAGAGTGAACAGTTTGAAGTCACTCGGATTGCGGTTACTGATGAAGTATTATGAATAAAAAAAGCCAACTACATGTAAATGCAATTGGCTTTGGGTTTGGTCGGGACGAGAGGAATCGAACCTCCGACCCCCTGCACCCCATGCAGGTGCGCTACCAGGCTGCGCTACGTCCCGAAATCTGGTATTGGTATTTCTTAATAACAAAAGAACAAAAAGGTCAGGCTCGATTTATAAAATAAATGCGAAGCTGACCTTTTGTTGTGTTCTTTATGCAGAGAGGATTTCTAAAACTTCTTCCATTTCCATGCGTAATTGATGCAGCATTTGTGGATCGTTCACTGATGTTTCTTTTTGTTGGCCTTCAGTTAATTGTAAGCGTGCTCCACCGATGGTGTAGCCTTGCTCATATAATAAACTGCGAATTTCACGAATCATAACCACGTCTTGGCGTTGATAGTAACGACGGTTACCACGGCGCTTAACGGGTTTAAGTTGCGTAAATTCCTGCTCCCAGTAACGCAAAACATGTGGCTTTACGGCACATAAATCGCTCACTTCACCGATAGTGAAATAGCGTTTGCCAGGAATCGGCGGTAATTCGTTATTGTTGGTGGGTTCCAGCATAGGCTTCGACTCTCGCTTTTAATTTTTGTCCAGGTCTAAACGTCACAACACGTCTAGCCGTTATCGGAATTTCTTGCCCAGTCTTGGGGTTACGACCCGGGCGCTGTTTTTTGTCTCTCAAATCAAAATTACCAAAACCAGATAATTTTACCTGTTGGCCATTTTCGAGCGCATCTCGCACTTCTTCAAAAAACATTTCAACTAATTCTTTGGCTTCCCGCTTATTAAGGCCTAATTCCTCAAAAAGTCGTTCTGCCATATCGGCTTTCGTCAACGCCATTTTTTATTCTCTATAATTTTTATTAATCTCTCAATACTGCCCCTAGATCCGCTTTTAACGCGTTGAGGATTTTACTGAGCTCGTTGTCGACTTCTATATCGGTAAGAGTGCGTGAAAGATCTTGTAAGGTCAAGCCCAAAGCTAAACTTTTTCTACCAATATCAATACCTTCGCCGCGATATACGTCAAACAACTCGAATTGTTTTAGGGTATCTCCGGCCACATTTTTTATGCAGTTATGTACATCCTGAGCCGTTATCGCCTCTTCCATTACTAACGCGAGGTCACGTCGTATTGCGGGAAACTTTGACAATGGAGCAAAGGCAGGAATTTTACCTAGCTCAATAAATTTCATAGCAATTTCAAAGAGATAGACGCTTTGCGATAAGCCGAGTTTCTTTTGTAAACTAGGGTGAAGTGCACCAACATAGCCAATAATGGGCTGCCCTTCTGTTGCTAAATCACGAATGGCTGCTGTTTGACCAGGATGTAAAACATGGTGTTTTGCGGGCTCGAATTGGAAATCAAGCGCCCTTCCTGTTGTTTCAAGTAATGCTTCAACGTGCTTTTTGATATCATAAAAATCTACAGATTCACTTTTTATACCCCACTGCTCTGGATTTTTATCACCACAAAGCACACCAGAAAGATATTTTTCCTGAATAATATCAGTATGTTGGGGTATAAAGTTAAGACCATACTCGAAAAGAGAAATCCTCGATTGCTGACGATTTAAATTATATTTTAATGCTGAAATAAGCCCCGGCCAAAGTGATGTGCGCATGGCAGATAAATCAGCTGAAATAGGGTTTGCCAATTCAATTGCCGCATTACCCGGATCAAACAATTTCTGCATTTCAGGTTCAATAAAGCTGTAAGTAATAGCCTCCTGATAACCTTGTTGAACGAGAACCTGACGCAAACGGCTCATTTTGAGTTTCGCTTCGGGCTTTGCCACCATACTCAACGCAGAAGAAGCCTGGCTAACTGGCAAATTGTCATAGCCAAAGATTCGACCGATTTCTTCAATTAAATCTTCTTCAATATCAATATCAAAACGGAAATCTGGGGCAGTAATTTCCCAGCCTGACTCTGTTTCTATTGGATTAAGCTCTAAACGTGTGAGCATGCCTGTAATCTCTTCACGGCTTAGATCAATACCGAGCACTCGCTTTACTCGATCAGCACGCAAAGCAACGACACTGCGCTCAGGTAAATCGGATTCATTGGTTACATTAACCACGGGGCCTGCTTGCCCACCGACGATGTCTAACAAGAGCTCTGTAGCACGCTCTATTGCAGTAACTGGAAGCGAAGCCGCAACTCCACGCTCAAAACGATGAGAAGAGTCTGTGTGTAGGCCAAAGCTACGTGCCTTACCTGCAATAACAAGCGGATTAAAATGCGCAGCTTCTAATAAAATATCTGTAGTTGGATCAGATGAAGTGCCGTCTGATACGGCAGAATCTGCTCCACCCATGATGCCTGCTAGAGCTAACGGTTGTTTATCATCTGCAATCACTAAACAACCTTCGGTTAGAGTAATTTCTTGCTCGTTTAATAGATTAAGTTTTTCACCTTCTTTTGCATGACGAGCATGAATGCTGCCGTCGATTTTTGCTAAATCGAATGCGTGCATCGGCTGACCAAGTTCAAGTAATACAAAATTAGTCACATCAACTACAGGACCTAAACTACGAATACCTGAACGACGTAATTTTTCTTGCATCCAAAGTGGCGTTTCAGATTTTACATTGATGCCTTTGATCACCCGCCCCAAATAACGAGGACAGTCTTTGCCTGCTTCGAGTTTAACTTCAACCTTATCGTTAATTTCTGCTTTAATATCATTTTGCTTAAACTCATTAACCGGCATTTTATTGCTTACACCCACTTCACGTGCAATACCCGCGATGCTAAAACAATCAGCACGGTTTGGTGTAAGGCTAAGTTCGATCATGAGATCGTTTAAATTTAAGTATTCACGAATATCTGTACCAACGGGGGCATCATTCGGTAACTCCATTAAACCATCAGCTTCTTCGGTAATACCTAACTCTGATGTTGAACACAGCATGCCATGCGATGGTACGCCGCGTAACTTTGATTTTTTAATTTTAAAATTGCCAGGCAAAACGGCACCGACTAATGCTGCAGGAATACGCAAACCTTCACGTACATTCGCTGCACCACAAACAATGTTTAAAGGTTCATCTTCGCCAACGTTAACCTGGCACACGTTAAGCTTGTCTGCGTCTGGATGTTTTTCGACAGATAACACTTCACCAACAACCACTTTTGTAAACTCTGCCGCAACAGGTTCAATCGCATCGACTTCGAGACCGGCCATTGTCAGTTGGTGTGATAATTCGTCGGTGGATACATTAGGGTTGATCCACTCTCTTAACCATTGTTCGCTAAATTTCATTTTTTAAATTCTTTTAATTAAATTATGACTGTAATTAAACTTATATTTAGTTGGATGATTACTTTAGTTAAACTGCTTTAAAAAACGTAAATCGTTTTCAAAGAATAAACGTAAATCGTTTACGCCATAACGTAACATCGCTAAGCGTTCTACCCCCATACCAAACGCAAAACCAATGTACTTTTCGTTATCAATTTCAACTGATTTGAATACGTTAGGATGAACCATGCCGCAACCTAATACTTCTAACCAACCAGTATGGCTACATACGCGACAGCCTTCACCTCCACACATTACACACTCAATATCCGCTTCTGCTGAAGGCTCGGTGAATGGAAAATATGATGGACGAAAACGAACAGATAAATCGTCCTGTTCAAAAAACTTTTGTAAGAAGTCGATAAGGATCGCTTTTAAATCGGTAAATGAAACATTTTCATCAACCATTAAGCCTTCTACCTGATGAAACATTGGCGTGTGTGTGATATCTGAATCACAACGATAAACACGACCCGGTGCAATAACACGTAAAGGTGGTGCTTTTTCTTTCATCGTACGCACTTGTACAGGGGAAGTATGCGTACGCAATAAACGTCCATCAGGAAAATAAAAAGTATCATGCATCGCACGCGCTGGATGTGTCTCAGGAATATTTAAGGCTTCAAAGTTATGAAACTCATCTTCAATCTCTGGGCCCGTTGCCACTTCAAAACCCATTTGAGAAAACAGTTCTTCAATACGTTCCATTGTGCGAGTAACAGGATGTAAACCACCAGCTTGTTGACCACGCCCTGGTAAAGTGACATCGATGGTTTCACTTGCAAGCTTAGCTTCAAGCTCTGCATTATTTAATGTCTCTTTGCGTGCTTCTAATGATTTTTGCACCGCTTGTTTAGCAACATTAATCGCTTGACCAGCCGCAGGCTTTTCTTCTTTAGGAAGTTTGCCTAATAATTTCATTCGCTCTGTTATCGAGCCTTTCTTACCTAAGTAGGTAACACGAATGTCATCGAGTGATTTTAAATCAGCCGCATCATTAATTGCTTTTTCAGCGTCTGAAACTAATTGGTTTAATTCGTTTTGCATAACGTATTCTTAAAGTTGTTTTTTATATTGTTTACAAAGCATAAAAAAAGGGAAGGCTTTTGGCCTTCCCTCTTTAATCGTTTTATTGCATCTATTCTAAACTAATCAAAATGTGTCTAAATAGTGCAGTTCCGATTTACGCCAGGTTAGCTTTAGCTTGTTCTGCTATTGCTGCAAAGGCTGCTTTGTCATGTACCGCGATGTCCGCTAAGACTTTACGATCGATTTCAATAGCGCCTTTCTTT
>Ga0316207_10003584_pt1 | contig 14251 bp, 10 predicted proteins | sample 6weekpyrite_MG_FD_204943 | JGI IMG/M metagenome (GOLD analysis project Ga0316207, IMG submission 204943) | Microbial mat bacterial communities from mineral coupon in-situ incubated in ocean water Damariscotta River, Maine, United States -... | ecosystem: Environmental > Aquatic > Marine >... | reverse complement strand
CTGGTCGGCGGCGTGGCGGCCTGGTTTGGCGGCCGGGTCAAGGTGGTGGCGGTCGAGACCGAACTGACCTCGACCCTAGACCGGACCCTGGCGGGCACCTTGCGCGATGATTTCAACCCGTCGGGCGTTGCGGTCAGCGGCCTTGGCGCCAGTTCGATCGGCAAGCTGCCGATCGAAATCATCCGCGCGCATGTGCACGAAAATATCTTGGTTCCGGATGCTGCCGTTTACGATGCGGCACGGCGGTTGTGGGACGGCGCGCGACTGGTTGGCGAACCCGGTGCCGTGGTGGCGCTGGCGGCGCTGACCTCTGGCGCTTATCGGCCTGCGCGCGATGAAAAGGTCGGCGTGTTGATCTGCGGCGGCAATGCCGAACCCAGTTGGTTCAGGGCGCAGGGGGCGACATGCATATCGGTTTGATCGGCGGCATCGGCCCTGCCGCAACGCAATTTTATTACCGCCGTATTGTGGCTGCATCCAAGGCCGCCGGCGTGCCGGTTCGCATGACCATCACGCATGCCGATAACGAACCGTTGGTGCGGAACTTCATCGCGGACCGGCGCGACGTTCAGGCAAAGGTGTTTGCCGCCCATATTCGCGATCTGGCGGCTGCGGGGGCCGAGGTTGCCGCCGTCACCGCGCTGGCGGGGCATTATTGCATCAACGAAACCGCTGCGCTGGCTCCGATCCCGGTGGTCGACGCACTGGAGGTGATCCGCGCCGACCTGGCAGAGCGCGGGGTGAAACGCATAGGGGTTCTGGGTTCTGGCCGGGTTATGGACACCGGGCTTTACGGCGCGCTCGATGGCATCGAACAGATCGCCCCGCCCGCCGATCAACTGGGCGAGGTGGGCGAGGTTTATCTGGCCATGGCGCAACGCGGGTCGTGTTCGCCCACCGATCGCGCGCTGTTTTTCAAGGCCGGGGCCGAGATGATGGACAAAGGCGCCGAGACGGTATTTCTGGCCGGAACAGATTTGTTCATGGCGTTCGAGGACCATGATCCGGGCTACCCAGTGATCGACGGCGGCGAGGTGCATATCGCCGAACTCGCACGAATGGCCATGCAGGAGGTTGCGCCATGACCAAACCCGTCGATAACCCCGCCGAACCGTTCAAGAAGGCGCTGGCCGAAGCCACCAAGGTGATGGCGGACGACCCGGAGCTGAACGTCAGCTTTACGGTCGACCCGCCCGGCGTCAGCAACGATCAGGTGCGCCTGCCGCAGGTCAGCCGCCGGATGAGCAAGGCAGAGGTTCTGCTGGCGCGCGGCACGGCGGATGCCTATGCGCTGCGCCTGAAATACCACGACGAAGGCACCGCCGCGCGTTATCAGCCCCAGGGCCAGATGGCGCGCGACCTCTATGAGGCGATGGAAACCGCTCGTTGCGAGGCGGTTGGCGCGCGCGCCATGCCCGGCACCGCAGGCAACATCGACGCCCGGATCGCCAACGAGGCGGGGCGCAAGGGATATGGCCAGATCACCCAGGCCGCCGATGCACCGCTGGCGACGGCGGCGGGCTATCTGATCCGGCATCTGGCCACAGGACGCCCGATGCCCGAGGAGGCGGCCAATGTAATGGAGCTGTGGCGCGGCTATATCGAGGATCAGGCCGGCGGCACGCTGGAAAACCTGCAGGATACGCTGGCCGACCAGACTCAATTTGCCAAATTCGCCCGCCAGATCATCGACGATCTGGGCTATGGCGACCAGCTGGGCGATGACCCGGACGATCAGTCCGACGAAACCGACGAGGACGCGGGCGAGGACCAGGACGAACCCGACAGCACCGGCAGCGACGAGGACGAAACCGAGGAAGACAGCGAGGCCAGCCCCGAACAGTCCCAGGACGAACAGCAGGATGCGTCCCAGGCACAGGTCTCGATGGACGATCTGGCCGACGACGAGATGTCGGATGAAACCGACATGCCCGAAGGCGACATGCCGATGGAGCCGCCCCCGCCACCACCCTATTCCGAGGCTGATCCCAGCTATGTGGTCTACCGCACCGAGCATGACGAGGAAATCCGCGCCGAGGATCTGGCCGAGCCGCAGGAACTGGAACGCCTGCGCGCCTATCTGGACCAGCAGCTTGAGCCATTGAAAGGCGCGGTGTCGCGGCTGGCCAACAAATTGCAGCGCCGTCTGCAGGCCCAGCAGAACCGCAGCTGGGAGTTCGATCTGGAAGAGGGCATACTGGATGCCGGCCGGCTGGCACGCGTGGTGGCCAACCCGACGACGCCGCTGAGTTTCAAGGTCGAGAAGGACACGGAATTTCGCGATACCTGCGTAACGCTGCTGCTGGACAATTCAGGCTCGATGCGCGGCCGCCCGATCAGCATCGCCGCGATCTGCGCCGACGTTCTGGCGCGCACCCTGGAACGCTGTCAGGTCAAGGTCGAGATCCTGGGCTTTACCACCCGCGCCTGGAAAGGCGGGCTTAGCCGCGAGGCCTGGCTGAACGAGGGCCGCCCGCAGACGCCGGGGCGGCTGAACGACCTGCGCCACATCATCTACAAATCCGCCGACGCGCCCTGGCGGCGGACTCGGCCCAATCTGGGCCTGATGATGAAGGAAGGGCTACTAAAGGAAAACATCGACGGCGAGGCGCTGGAATGGGCGCATCGGCGCGCCGCTATGCGGGCGGAATCGCGCAAGATCCTGATGGTGATTTCCGATGGCGCACCGGTGGATGACAGCACGCTGTCGGTCAATCCGGCGAACTATCTGGAAAAGCACCTGCGCGACGTGATCGCGATGGTGGAACGGCGCAAGCTGGTCGAGCTGATCGCCATCGGCATCGGCCATGACGTGACCCGTTATTATGATCGCGCGGTGACGATTACCGATGTCGAACAACTGGCGGGCGCGATGACCGAACAACTGGCCAGCCTGTTTGACAAGGACCCCCGCGGCCGGGCCCGGATGATCGGGATAAAGCGGGCGAGTTAGGCGACGCGCAGCCGAATTCTTGCAAGAATTCGGATCGGAATTTTGCAAAATTCCGCGGCGCAAATGCCAGAGGTGCAGGGGAAAGCCATGTTTCAAAGTTTTGAGTCCAGCACTTCGCCCGAACAAGGCCCACCGCGTCTGGCCGCATTGCGGGCCGCGATGCAAACACTGGGGCTCGACGGGTTTCTGTTGCCGCGTGCCGATGCGCATCAGGGCGAATATGTGGCGCCGCGCGATGCACGGCTTGAATGGCTGACCGGGTTTACCGGATCCGCCGGGTTCTGCGCGGTGCTACGCGATGTGGCAGGGGTGTTCATCGACGGGCGTTACCGGGTGCAGGTCAAGGCGCAGGTGGCGGATGATTTCACCCCGGTGAACTGGCCCGAGGTCAAGCTGGGCGACTGGCTGGCGCAGGCGTTGCCGGGCGGAGGCCGCGTCGGGTTCGATGCCTGGCTGCATACCGCAGATGAGATCGAAAAGCTGAACAAACGGCTGTCAGGCGCCGGGATTTCGCTGGTTGAAACCGGCAATCTGGTGGATTCGATTTGGCCGGATCAGCCGGATCGACCCTCAGAGCTGATCAGCGATTATCCGGTTGAACTTGCTGGAAAAGCCTCAGGTGACAAACGGGCCGAGTGCGCCGCATCGCTGCACGAGGCGGGCCACAGGGCGGCGGTGCTGACCCTGCCCGACAGCATCTGCTGGCTGCTGAACATCCGCGGCTCTGACATTGCGCGCATCCCGGTGGCGCAGGCGTTCGCGATCCTGCATGACAGCGGCCGCGTTGCGCTGTTCACCGACCCGGCCAAGCTGGCCGCTCTGGCGCCCGATCCTGAAGTCGACGTGGCTGATTGGGACGCCTTCGCCCCTGCTCTGGCCCGGCTGGACGGCCCGGTGCGGGTGGACAAGGCCTCTGCCCCGCTGGCGGTCAGCCGCATTCTTGAAGATGCGGGCATCGACATCGCGCCGGCGCAAGACCCCTGCATCCTGCCCAAGGCGCGCAAGAATGCGGTCGAAATTGCGGGCACCATTGAGGCGCATCTGCGCGATGGCGCCGCGATGGTCGAATTTCTGGCCTGGCTTGACGCTGAAGCTCCGAAAGGCGGGCTGACCGAGATCGACGTGGTGCGCAAACTCGAAGGGTTCCGGCGTGCCACCAACGGCTTGCGCGACATCAGTTTTGACACGATCTGCGGTTCGGGGCCGAATGGCGCGATCGTGCATTACCGCGTGACGCGGGAAACGAACCGGCCAATCCGTGCGCAGGATTTGCTGCTGATCGACAGCGGCGGGCAATATCTTGATGGCACCACCGATATCACCCGCACCATCGCCGTCGGCACCCCGACCGGGGAACAGCGCGCCTGCTTTACCCGGGTGCTGAAAGGCATGATCGCGATCAGCCGGGCGCGCTGGCCGGTGGGGCTGGCCGGGCGCGATCTGGACCCGTTGGCGCGCATCCACCTGTGGCGCGCGGGCATGGATTACGACCACGGCACCGGCCATGGCGTCGGCACCTATCTTAGCGTGCACGAGGGACCGCAGCGGCTGTCACGCATGTCCGACGTGACGCTGGAGCCCGGCATGATCCTGTCCAACGAGCCGGGCTATTACCGCGAGGCCGCCTTCGGCATCCGTATCGAGAACCTTGTGGTGGTCCAGGACGCGCCTGATCTGCCCGGCGGAGACGCCCGCGCGATGCTGGATTTCAGAACGCTGACCTATGCGCCGATCGATCGCAACCTGATCGACGCCGCGCTTCTGGATGCCGAAGAACGGGCCTGGCTGAACAGCTATCACGCTGAGACGGTTAGGAAACTTTCCGACAGGCTGGGGCCGCCTGCTCGGGCATGGCTGCAAAAGGCCGCCGCCCCGATTTGACATGCCCCCATCACTGACCGCCCCCGTCACTGACCAGATCGCGATCCGAAAAGTGGGAACCGGTTTCGGAGAGAATTGCGCGAAAAAACAAAAGACTAAAGCACAGACCACGATAAAGATATCGAGGACGGTGCTTTAGGTGATAGGCTGTGGCGGCACGTAAAATGGAAGGCTTGGGCATGGCAGATCACATCAGAACACGCACGGCACCCGGAACCTGGGTCGTGCGCGCAGGCGGTGCGGTGATCGCGGAAAGCAGCAATGCCGTCGAACTGAACGAGGGCGCTTACGCGCCGGTGATCTATTTTCCCCGTGCCGACATCGCCATGGCCTTTCTGGAGCCATCCGAGCGCACCAGCCGTTGCCCGCACAAGGGCGACGCCAGCTATTATTCGATTGCCGCCAAATCCGGCCTGATCGACGATGCCGCCTGGTCCTATGAGGCCCCGATCGACAGCGTCGCGGCGATTGCCGGGCATCTGGCATTCTATACCGACAAGGTAACGGTGGAGCAGTTGTAGCGTTTTTACGAATGCTCTTCGGCCGCCGTTGCCGCCAAGGCCATATTATAGGCCTTCAGAGCATCTACCTGAAACAGCGTTCCGACAAGTTCGGGCGGGCGCCCGTCGCCCCACAACGTGACCACCGGTATGAACGGAACGCCGGACTGATCGAATACCGGCATCGCGTTTTCCAGCGTGGCGTTGGCATCGACATAGACACCACGCTCGATCAGTTCCCAGCAGTCGGTTTCGTGCTTTGAGCCGTCCTCATCCGGCATCCGCATGATCTGGATCACCCGTACCGTCGACAACAGATAGGCCTGCGGGCCCGCCGCCAGATGCACATCGCGCCGCTCCAGCAGGGACAGAAAGAACGAACGATCGACCAGCTTGCTGGACAGCGCGGTGGACAGCGACACCGCCACCATCACCGCCAGCCCGGTCTGCCAGTCGCCGGTCAGTTCGAACACGATCAGGGTGGTCGAGATCGGCGCGCCCAGCACAGCTGCGGCCACCGCGCCCATGCCGGCCAATGCGTACAGCGTTTCCGAACCCGAGACATCGGGAAACACGCTGGTCGCGATCATGCCGAATGCCAGCCCGGTCAGCGCGCCAACCATCAGCGAGGGTGAGAACACCCCGCCGCCCATGCGCCCGGCCATGGTAATCGCCACCGCAATGACCTTGAGCACGGCAAAGACAATCGCCTCGTAGAGGATTAGCTGACCGGTCAGGGCAGAGGACGTCATCTCGTACCCAACGCCGATGATATGCGGGTAATACACCGCCAGCCCGCCAAGCATCGCGCCCGCAAGTGCCGGACGCAAAAAGCCGGGCAAACCGATGCATGCCTGCACACGGTTGCCTACGTCATCCGCCCAGAAAATGGCCCGCATCAGCACCACAGCCACCAGCCCGCAGACCAGACCCAGCAGCAGAAAGGCGGGCAGTTCGACATAGAACTCCAAAGCACTGCCCTGCGGCAGCACAAACTCGGTGACATCGCCGAATTCCAGCCGGTTGATCACGGTGCCCGCCACGCTGGCGATCACGATCGGCGCAAAAGCATGGACCGCAAAGTGGCGCAGGATCACCTCCAGCGCAAAGATGGCCCCGGCGATGGGTGCGTTGAAACTGGCCGAAACCGCAGCCGCCACCGCGCAGCCCAACAGATCGCGCCCGGTGATGCCGTCCGCCGCGATCCGGTTGGACACCCAGGTCGCGACCAACCCGGCGATATGCACGACCGGCCCCTCGCGCCCGGTGGAGCCGCCCGAGGACAGGGTGATCAGCGAAGCAAAGGCCGAGGCGATGCCGGGCTTTACCTCGATTCGTCCATCTTTCAGGGCGGCGCCTTCGATCACTTCGGCGACGGAATGCACCCGGCCATCCGCGGTAAACCGGGTCAGGATCAGCCCGACGACAAGCCCGCCGATGATCGGGATGACCAGCAGCCAGTACCAAGGCAGGGTCTTTGCAATACTGTGCACGGCGTTCACATCGGTGGCGCCATAAAGCAGCCCCTGCAGCGCCTCGATCCCCTTGCGGAACAGCAGTGCGGCAAACCCCGCCGCCGTACCCACCAACAGGGCGATGAACCAGAACTGCACCTGTCCCGGCCCGCGCGTGCGCAGCACCCGCCAGACATCGCGCAGCGACGAAAGAAAATCCTCGGCCTGCCCGGCGATAAAAGAGCGGCGCGGCTCACTCATCCCAGTATCCTGCTACGGGCGGCGTCGCGGTCGGGCTTTCCCTGACCGCCCGCTTGGCCTAGGCTCCCGCTCGATCCAAAAAAGGGAAGGATGGCATGACCATCGACGCCGCAGTGACCGAGTTATCCACATTCTTAGGCAAACGCCTGAGCCGATCCAAGCCCGATCTCGATCTGCATGGTCAATCGGAGACCCATTTTGCCCTGACCCCGCCCGACGCAGTGGCCTATCCCGAAACCACCGAAGAGGTCAGCGAAATCGTGCGAATCTGCGCGCGCCATGGCTGCCCGGTCATTCCCTGGGGCGTGGGCACATCGCTGGAGGGGCACGCGCTGGCGTTCCAGGGCGGTGTCACCGTCGATTTTTCGCTGATGAACAAGGTGTTGCAGGTCAATGACGCGGATATGGACGTCGTGGTCCAGCCCGGCCTCACGCGCGAGGCGCTGAACCTGGATTTGCGCGCCTCGGGACTGTTTTTCAGCGTCGATCCCGGCGCCAACGCCACACTTGGCGGCATGGCGATGACGCGGGCCAGCGGCACGACTGCGGTGCGATATGGCACGATGCGCGACAACGTGATGGCGATGGAGGTGGTGCTGGCGGATGGCCGGGTGATCCGCACCGGCACGCGCGCGCGCAAATCCTCGGCGGGGTACGATCTGACTGGGCTGATGGTGGGCAGCGAGGGCACGCTGGGGCTGGTCACGGAACTGACGCTGAAACTGCATGGCCAGCCCGAGGCGATCTCGGCGGCGGTCTGTTCGTTCGGCAAGTTCGAGGACGCGGTGAATGCCGTCATCACCACGATCCAGATGGGCATTCCGATGGCGCGGATCGAGTTTGTCGACCCGGCCACAGCGGCGGCGTTCAACGCCTACGCCGGGTCCGACCTGCCCGAGGCGCCGCATCTGATGGTGGAATTTCACGGCTCGGACGCGGGTGTAGCCCAGGATGCGGAACGCTTTTCCGAGATCGTGGCCGATTTCGGCGGCGCAGGGTTCTCTTGGGCGACAAAGGCCGAAGACCGCAACGCGCTGTGGACGATGCGCCATAATGCGCATTACGCCTGCCTTGCCAGCCGCCCCGGCGCCCGCGCGCTGGTTACGGATATCTGCGTGCCGATCTCGCGCCTTGCCGAAGCGGTCGAGGAAACCCGGCAGGACATCGCGGCGGGGCCTATTCCGGGGCCGATCCTGGGCCATGTCGGGGACGGGAATTTCCATGCCATCCTGCTGTTTGACGAAGCGGATGCTGGCCAGCGCGATGCTGCCCGGGCGCTGTCCGGACGCATGGTCGAGCGCGCGCTGCGCATGGGTGGCACATCGACGGGCGAGCATGGCATTGGCGTCGGCAAGCTGGATTACATGGCGGCGGAACATGGCGATGCCTGGGCGGTGATGGCGGATCTGAAACGCGCGCTGGATCCGGGCAACATCCTGAATCCGGGCAAGATGGTGCGGTTGAACTGAGATCATGAGGGATCAAAATTCTTCAAAGAATTTTGCCCAGAATTTTCGAAAATTCTGGTCCACGACGCGGGCCTTGGCGCGCAGCCATCTGCCGCCGGGTCTGCGGTTGGGCATGGGGCTGGTTCTGATCGTCGGCGGCATCTTCGGGTTTCTGCCGATTCTGGGGTTCTGGATGATTCCGCTGGGCATCAGCATAGCGGCACTGGATATCATGCCGATCTGGCGCTGGCTGACGGGCAGGCGCAGAACCGATGCGGCGCGCGAAGAGGAGTCGTCAGAAGATCGCTAAAAACTGGCAGGCAGCCTAACCTGCCAGCAAGGCTTTTGCCGCCGCGCGCGCCTCTTCCGTGACGATGTCGCCGGCCAGCATCCGGGCGATTTCGTCGATTCGGGCGGCGGCCGCCAGCGGCGTGACTTCGGAAAGGGTCATGTCATTGGCCACCCGCTTTGCGACCCGCCAGTGGTGCTGCCCACGCGCCGCCACCTGCGGGGAATGCGTAACCACCAGCACCTGGGCGTCATCGGCCAGCGCCGCCAGCCGCCGTCCGACCGCATCCGCCGTCGCACCACCGACGCCGCGGTCGATTTCATCGAAGATCATCGTGATGCCGCTGTTGCCCGCTGTCAGGCTCACCTTCAGCGCCAGCAAAAACCGGCTAAGTTCGCCGCCCGAGGCGATCTTGTTCAGCGGGCCTGAGGGCGCGCCCGGGTTGGTCGCGACGGTGAAAGCAACCGCGTCGCGGCCTTCGGGGCCGGGGTCGCCCGTCGAGATCTCGGTGGCGAACACCGCGCGTTCCATCTTCAGGGGGGCAAGTTCGGCCGCCATCGCACGATCAAGCGAAACCGCGGCGGCCTCGCGCGCAGCGGTCAGAGACGCGGCGGTTTGCGCGTAGGTTTGCTCGGCCTCTTCAACGGCTTGTGCTAGTGTCTTGATGTCTGCAGCACCACCGTCAAGTGCGGCCAGTTTAGCGCGCAGGCTATCCGCAAACGGGCCAAGGTCATCCGGCGGCACGCTGTGCTTGCGCGCCAGCGCCCGAATCGCAAACAGCCGTTCCTCGGCCAGTTCCAGCTCGGACGGGTTGAACTGCAAGGCCGTAAGGCACTCGGCCACGCCCTGTTCCGCCTCGCCCAGTTCCGCCAGCGCCCGGCCAAGGGCCGCGATCGGCGCATCCAACCGTCCCTCGGTCTGATCCGCCACGCCGTCCAGCCAGCGCAAAGCGTTGCCAAGCAGACCCTCGGCCCCGTCATAGCCCAGGCTGTCATGCGCCTTGGCGATGTCTTCGCGGATCCGTTCGGCGGCCTGCATCAGGCGGCGGTGCGCGTCCAGCTCCGCCTCTTCGCCCGCCTTGGGGTCCAGCGCGTCCAGTTCGGCCACCGCGTGGCGCAGGAAATCCTCTTCGGCGCGCACATCCGCCAGCGCGGCCTGCGCCGTGGCCAGGGTTTTGCGTGCGGTGGCCAGCCCCCGCCAGGCGATGCGGGTCCGGGCCAGCAGATCGGCGATATCGGCGTAGCTGTCCAGCAGGGCGCGGTGGCCGCGCGGGTTCAGAAGGCCACGATCATCCTGCTGGCCGTGCAGTTCGACCAGAAAATCGGACAGCGCGCGCAACACCTCTCCCGAGGCGCGACGGTCGTTGACATAGGCGGTCTTGCGCCCGTCACGCGCGTTGGTGCGGCGCAGCACCAGATCGTCAGTCTCTGGCAAGCCCGCCTCGCGCAGCACGGCGCGCGCGGCGTGGTTCGCGGACAATTCGAAGACCGCCGTCACCTCGCCCTGCGCGGCACCGGCGCGCACCAATTCGGCACGCCCGCGCCAGCCCAGAACAAAGCCCAGCGCGTCCAGCAGGATGGATTTGCCGGCACCGGTCTCGCCGGTCAGCACATTGAGCCCGGGCTGGAATTCAAGCTCCAGCCGGTCGATGATCAGCATGTCCCGGATATCGAGACCCCTTAGCATATCGCCCGAGCCCCCCTGCCCGTCGTGAGATCAGAGCCAATCGCCCCTGATCGTCTGGCGGTATACCGACCGCAGCCAGCTGTCGCCCGCGACCTCGGCGCGCAGACCGCGCCCGGTCAACAGCGCATAGCCGTCCTGATACCATTCGGTCGACTGGAAATTGTAGCCCAGAATCGCGCCGGCGGTTTGTGCCTCCTCCAGCAGACCCAACGACAGATAGGCCTCGATCAGGCGATACAGCGCCTCGGCAGTCTGGGTCGTGGTCTGGAATTGCTCGACCACCACCCGGAAGCGGTTGATCGACGCGGCATAGAACTTGCGTTTCAGGTAGTAGCGCCCGATTTCCATCTCCTTGGCCGCCAGGTGGTCGAAAGCCAGATCGAACTTCAGAATCGAAGAGCGGGCATATTCGCTGTCGGGATAGCGTTCGATCACCGTACGCAGCGCCTGCAAGGCCTGAAAGGTCAGGCCCTGATCGCGGCCGACATCGTCGATCTGGTCATAATAGCTGAGCGCCAGAAGATATTGCGCATAAGCGGCGTCCTCGTCCGCCGGGTAGAAATCGATATAGCGCTGGGCGCTGGCGCGGCTGTTTTCGTAATCCTTGTCGGTGTGATAGGAAAAGGCCTGCATGATCAGCGCGCGCTTGGCCAATTCGGAATAGGGGTACAGGCGCTCGACCTCGCCGAACAGCTGTGCTGCATCCTCGGCGCGGTTCACCTCCAGTTGATATTCGGCGCGATTGAAAATCTGTTCCGCGGACAGGTCGTCCAGCGGCGTCGGATCCTGTCGGCTGCAGGCGGCCAGAATGACAAGCGCCGCGCCTGCGACAACTATCCTGCCTCTTGATTTTGCCCGTATCATCAAGCGCCTACCCTATCCGCATTGTCCCCGGTCCCACCAAGGCCGGGGTTCTTGGAATTCGTTCTAGCACATTATTTTTCCGGGCAAAACGCCCTTTGCGCCGCAATCAGGCTGCCCGTGGCAGTCCGGCAATATCGGCACGACTGACCCCCATTCCGGGCAGCAGGGCCGTGGCCGCGGCATCGCAAAGAACGACGCGATAGGCCTGCGGTCTGGCAAACAGAGTGCGCAGCAGGGTGTTGGTCAGCGCGTGCCCGGCGCGCACCCCGGTATAGCGACCCAGAATCGGGCCGCTGGCCAGCGCAAGATCGCCAAGCGCATCCAGCATCTTGTGGCGCACCGCCTCGTCGGCATGGCGCAGCCCGCCGGGGCTGACGACCCGGTCTCCGTCGACCACAACCGCGTTCTCAAGCGTCCCGCCCAACGCAAGTCCGCTTTGATGCATCGCCGTCACATCGCTTTGGCGGCAAAAGGTGCGGCTGTTGCACAGTTCACGTACGAAAGCGCCATTGGCCATGTGCAGTTTCTTGGTCTGCACGCCGATCGCGGCATCGGCGAAATCGATGCGAAAGTCGATCTCCAGTGCATCCGCCGGGTCGAGCCGTGCAAGGGCTGCGCCGTTGTGCACCTCGACCGGTTCCAGAATGCGAATCGCACGAACCGGCGCCCGCAGGCTCCGGGTGCCGCGATTGAGCAGACCGGCAACGAAGGGCGCCGCGCTGCCATCCAGAATCGGCACTTCGGGACCGTCGATCTCGATCAGCGCGTTGTGAATGCCACAGCCCGCCAGCGCCGCCATCAGATGTTCGACGGTCGACACCGACACCCCCGAGCCATTCACCAGCCGGGTACACAGCGGCACCTGATCCACCGCATCCCAACGCGCGGGCACCATCGAGTCGACACCGTCGATATCGGTGCGCCGAAACCAAATGCCATATTCCGCAGAGGCCGGCAGAACGGTCACGCGCGCCATTTGCCCGGTGTGCAATCCGACGCCGGAAAAGCTCACGGCAGATTTGATGGTGGTTTGCACTTACGTCCTCATCACATGCGCCGGACATTGCGGTACGGTAGGAATGCGTTAACGAAAACATGCATTTGGCTCAACTCAATCTTTGCAACGCTCTGAAACATCCGGAATTGCGATGCGCGGGATTTTGCCGAAAGCATGAAATCTGTACGGTACTTCTTTGTTTTAAAAAGAAAAAGGGCCGGCTTGCGCCGGCCCCGTTTTCAGCATTGCCTTGCCTGATATCAGTTGGCCTGACGGCGCAGGAAAGCCGGAATTTCGATGCGCTCCTGCTCTTCGCCCATTTCGGCGGGCTCCTCGGACGCCGAAACCGGAGGCTGACGCCGGGTGGCGGGCGCGCCGCGCGCCGTTGTTTCGGAGGGGTGGCCCGTCATCCGGCCGATCAGCGAATTGATCCCGAACCGGGGCCTTTCTTCAGCGGCCGGCTGCGCCGCTACACGCTGTGGCTGGGCGCGCGGTGCCTTTTCGACCGCCGCCTGCAGACGGGCCATTGCATCCGGCGACGGGGTGCCCGCCTTTGGTGCCACGAACTGTGCGGCGCCATCGTCTTCGTCCATTGCATCCGGTCGCGGCTGGAACCGCTCTGCAGGCTGAGGGCGGTAGACCGGGGCAGGCAAACCATCGCTTGCCCGTTCCTCCTGAAAGATTTCTTCGGCCTGCTCCTGTGCGGCGGCGAGTTGTGGGTCAAGTTCTTCGAACTGCATCTGCTCCGCCACCGGCTGCGGCGTCGGTTCGGCAGCCGGTACATGCTGGGCCTCGGCGGCAGCGAGGGCATCCGACGGATACGCCGCCTCGAATTTTTCCTCTACCCTTTCAAGAGGTTGAAGCGGTTCGGCCAAACGGCGACGCGCGACGGGCACTTCGCTGACGGTTTCGGCGGCGTCAATTCCGGTAGCCACGACGCTAACCCGCATCACGCCATCCATGCCCTCGTCCATAGTCGAGCCGACAATGATATTGGCCTCGGCATCGACCTCTTCACGGATCCGGTTCGCGGCCTCATCCAGTTCAAACAGCGTCAGATCGTGCCCGCCGGTGATGTTGATCAGAACACCGCGCGCGCCGCGCAGGCTGATCTCGTCCAGCAGCGGGTTGGCGATGGCTTTTTCGGCGGCCTGGGTGGCGCGATCTTCGCCGGTGGCCTCGCCCGTTCCCATCATCGCTTTGCCCATCTCGTCCATTACGGCGCGCACATCGGCAAAATCCAGGTTGATCAGGCCGGGGCGTACCATCAGGTCGGTGACGCCCTTGACGCCCTGGTAAAGTACATCATCCGCCAGGCTGAACGCCTCGGTGAAGGTGGTCTTTTCATTGGCAAGGCGGAACAGGTTCTGGTTCGGAATGATGATCAGCGTGTCGACCATCTTTTGCAGCGCCTCGACCCCGTCCTCGGCCTGGCGCATCCGCTTGGCGCCCTCGAACTGGAACGGCTTGGTGACGACGCCGACGGTCAGCACGCCCAGTTCGCGCGCCGCCTGGGCGATGATCGGCGCGGCACCGGTGCCGGTGCCCCCGCCCATGCCGGCGGTGATGAAACACATATGCGCGCCAGCCAGATGATCGACGATTTCCTCGATGGTTTCCTCGGCGGCGGCAGAGCCGACCGACGGACGGGCGCCCGCGCCCAGGCCTTCGGTAACCTTCACGCCCATCTGGATGCGCGAGGGGGCCGTCGATTGCTGCAACGCCTGCGCATCGGTGTTGGCGACGACGAAATCGACGCCGACAAGCTCTTTCTCGATCATGTTGTTGACGGCGTTTCCACCCGCACCGCCAACGCCGAAGACCGTGATCCTCGGTTTCAAGTCTTCCCGATCGGGCATCGTCAGGTTCAATGTCATAGATCTGTCCGCCTGCTTGTCTGCTTCGGCCCTGGCGGCCG
>Ga0316207_10003583_pt1 | contig 14252 bp, 13 predicted proteins | sample 6weekpyrite_MG_FD_204943 | JGI IMG/M metagenome (GOLD analysis project Ga0316207, IMG submission 204943) | Microbial mat bacterial communities from mineral coupon in-situ incubated in ocean water Damariscotta River, Maine, United States -... | ecosystem: Environmental > Aquatic > Marine >... | reverse complement strand
ACCGTAATACAAGCCGAGCAACAAACCGGCTATGGCGGCCAGAGCGGCGCCGATCACAAAGGTGAGCGATATCACTTTGTTGCTATCAATCCCCAGCAAGCCAGCCATTTTCATGTCTTCAGAAACCGCCCTGCACGCCCTGCCCATTCGGGATTTGGCAATAAACAAGGCGAGGCAGGTCATGGTGACAAAGGTAACAATAAAGATAAATAACTGCATATAGGAGAGCGTTGCCTGAAAACCGTCCGCCGGGCCAATGCTCCACCCTCCCTGTATCAATGAAGGAATGGCGATATCACGGGAGCCCTGCGCCAGTCTGATATAGTTCTGCAAAAAAATCGACATACCAATGGCCGATATCAGCGCAATCAGGCGATTGCCACCTCTGACCGGGCGATACGCAACCCGTTCAATCGCCCAACCATACGCGCTGGACACGAACATCGCGATGAATAGCGTCAGGAGCAATATCAGTGGCAGATACGCCAGACCCAGCATGGTCAGGCCGCTGATGGCAATAAACGTCACATAGGTGCCGATCATGTAAATCTCGCCATGGGCAAAATTGATCATACCGATAATGCCATACACCATGGTATAGCCAATCGCGATTAGCGCATAGGTGCTGCCAACCGTCAGGCCATTCAATAATTGTTGAAGAAAGTAAAGGCTTTCTAACATACTGAAACTACTTTACAGCGGTCTTGCTGCCATCGGCATGCCATTGGTAAACAACAAAATCAAACTGAGTCAGGTCACCTTTTTCATCGAATTTGATTTCACCTGTTGGGGTATTGAACGTCATGCTGCGCATGGCTTTTTGAACTATTTCGGTGTCAGTTGAGCCGGTATGCTGAATCGCATCGGCCATCACCTGCACCGCCGAATATGAAGTTAATACAAACGCACCACTGGGGTCCTGATTTTTCGCCTTGAATGCAGCGACAAGCGCTTTGTTTTGTGCACGTGTTTCAAATGCCGGCGGCAAAGTCACGAACAGTTTCTCTGCTGTCTTGCCAGCAATGGCGCTTAAATCCCTGTTCCCAACGCCTTCTGGCCCCATAAATTTAACGCCAAACTTCTTTTCGCCAGATTGACGAAGAATCAATCCCAATTCTGGGTGATACCCGCCATAATAAACAAAGTCGACACCTTTTTTTTGCATCTTCGCAATCAAAGAAGAAAAATCTTTATCACCGACGGTAATCCCCTCGTACATCACCACATTAACGCCTTGACTCTCAACGGTTTTCTTGACGGCACTGGCGATCCCTTCACCATACTGTTGCTTGTCGTGGATGATGGCCATCTTGCCAGGCTGGATTCTTTCAGCAATAAAACGACCTGCCACAGGGCCTTGAAGGCTATCTAAACCAATGGTACGAAAAATCAGTTGGTGGCCGCGCGCGGTGATATCCGGGCTGGTTGAAGCCGCCGTCACCATTAACACGCCTTCGTCTTCATATATATCAGATGCAGGTTGCGTCGAGCTTGAGCACAAGTGACCCACGACAAATCGAACGCCATCATTGACAATTTTGTTAGCGACTTGAACCGCCTGCTTTGGGTCGCACGCATCATCGTAGATCACGCCTTCCAACTGCATGCCATTCAGCCCCCCGGCAGCATTGATTTTCTCAATCGCCATTAATGCACCGGTCATTTGCATGTCGCCGTACTGCGCGACCGGCCCCGTCACCGGCCCAGCCAAACCAATTTTCAAGGTCTCCGCCTGTGCCGGCGAGACAGAAAGTAACGCGAAGCCAATGAGCGCCAGTGAAGCACTGATGCTTCGCAGTTTTTTATTGATATCTTTCATCTTTGTTATCCTGATGTTGATTGATCATTTAACAGTATAGTCGCCGAAGGCGACTGACTCTGATGATCAAAAGGTAAAAGAAACGCCTTTTTCGGCCAAGCCAACCGCTCGGGTTTGGCAAAGGCTCCAAGCACTGCGCGTTCATTTACTAACTGGAAATGCTGCCCGTGAAACAACTCATCAATCAAATCATAGCGTTTGCCATACAATTCGAAGCGCATTTTATAGGCATGGAGGTAGGCACGGTCTGAAGCTTCATGTGCATAGCGTTGATCTCCCAGTATCGGGCAGCCCATCGACTTCATCGCAACACGTAGCTGATGCGTTTTACCGGTTTCAGGCTTTAGCAGGCACAGCCAATAATTACATCCTCCCATTGCCAGTCTTTTGGAAAAAAAGCGGGTGATGGCTGGCTTGGTTTTTTGCCTTAGCAACAGATAACTTCCGCGTCGGCCTTTTTGCATATCGCCAATCACACTTCCCTGTTTTTTTGCGGGTTTGCGGTGGGTGAGCGCCAAGTAGTATTTTTCAATTTGTTTACGCTCCAACATCATTGACAAAGCGCTGTTACTTTCTTTACTGCGCGCAAAAATCATTAATCCAGACGTTATTTTATCAAGGCGGTGGATGGGAAATAAGGTGTCATCGGGATAACACGCTCTTACCTGACTGACAAGCCCCTGCTGAGCGTCATCAGAATGAAAACTTAGATTGCAGGGCTTGTGTATCACCCGAATGTGTTCATCAAGAAACAGCGTTTCAATACGGTCAACTGCCGGATCGAACAGATGGTGTTGCTGTGTTTCCCGAATCATCACGAATTCAATAACTTCTGCTGAGCATTGAACGATGCGCTGCCGAGCATCTTTTTCTCGACACTGAAAGATGGCCCGGTCATACGGTTGAAGGCATACCGAAACGGAAACAATGCCAGGTCTGAGACAAAATCCCGAGCCATCGTCCAGCCGGAGATATCCTGATAAAGGTTATTGTAAGTGCCTGCCATCGCGAAAAATGATCGGGATAAATGCAAATAATCACTTTGGATGGTCATGCCCAACTGATAGGTATTGGTCATCAGGTGCAAGGCGGTCTGAATTCGGCGTTGCAGCCCTTCTTCACCTTCCTGATACAGGCGCCACGCAAAATCACGCCCCAATGGCGTCAGCGATTTTTTCTCCAGGGTTTCTGCCAGTGCATCATAGATTTCCCGGTAACGTGCTGCATTGTCCTTCTGGTGCGTGCTCATTTGAATCAGGGTATCGGTTAATTGCTCAACATCGCCGACAATCACCGCAAACAGGTAACGGCCCAGAATACCCCACTTCCCTTGCATATCAACGGCGTTGCCCCAGTCAATCAAAAACAGACGGGCATCCAGATCCACCATGATATTCCCGGGATGCAAGTCACCGTGAAACTCCTGGTATACAAGCAGGTGTTCTAACATGGTGTACAAAAAATTCTCTGCCAGTTTACGCTGAAAACGAACCTTCTTGCGCCCTTGATACCGAGCAATTGCATGATTAATCGCCATCGCGTCTTGCAGATATTCCATTTCCAGAATTCGGCCCGAACCGCCATATAATCTCGGAACAAACCAAACCGGTGAGCCCAGGGCTCGTTCGAAAAAACGACTTTGAACGTCTGCCTCGTGACTAAAGTCCAACTCCTGCTCGAAGCCCCGGGTAAACTCTTTGATTTGATCAGACATCGCGGCCAAAAAAGGACGTAACTTGGAGTGCGGCGCCCAGTATTGACTACTGATGAGCATCAGTTCTATCGCCAGTGAGCCCATCGCAAATTCCCGCTCCAGATTGTGCCGGGAAACTTTGACCACGATCGGAACCAGAATTTCTTTGCTGCCACTGTTCAAGGGTTTTTTTGCGACGAACACGGATCCGATTGAACCCGACTTAATAGGGTGATTGACGTCGAAGCCAAAATATCGATTTTCGGGTTTTTCGCCAAAATCTTCGGCAAAGGCCTGATAAACCTCAGATGCGGTCATCGGTTCAACATCTTCTTGAAAAACCTTGAGTTCCTTCGATATCTCTTCTGGCAAGAAATCGGAGTTAGCAGCGGCGACTTGCGCCATTTTGATAAACAGCGGGCCAAACTCTCTCACCATTTGAGCCACAATTTGAGCCTGAGCTTTGAAGTCTTTCGGATCTGTTTGCAAGAAAGGCTTGATATAGCGGATCGCCTTGATTTGACGCTTGAGTATTTGAATATCGCCCCGAAGCACCTGAATTTTTTGTACTATGTCTGCCAGCGCCTGCTGGTTTATTTTTCGTATATGTTTGATATTATTGATAATATCAAGCAGCAGCGGCTCGTAAACCTTGAGAACGGAACGAACAATATCAAGATTGAGTTCCACCACTCCTTTCAATTCCGGCGACTCAATTAACTCTTGGAAAAAATTCCAGAATTCATCGATAACAACCTCGGGAATATCAACCGGGCTTCTAAGTGCAGTTTGCTTCACCAAATAACGAATCAGGTTTTCGGTCGACTCTTCATTGGGAATAAAATGATAACGCCTTAGATAAGCAGTCAAAGCCCGGGAGTGTTCTGACACCGGATGGCGATAAAGCTGCTCGAACAGGCTATCCAGCTCATCCGATAACTCCTGCTGTTCGACCAGCCGATCGGTCACCAGCAAACGAACCATCGGCGCAAAGGCCTTTGGCAATGCCACGCTGCTGGTCGCAATATCACTCGCCCCCTTAAATACCGAAAAGGTATTTTTCTTGAGCGCCGGAATATCAACAAAACGTTTTTTATCTTTGGACATGAAATATGCGAGAAGCGAAGTTATTACATAGACATTAAGCCTAACATACCACAAGATATTGCGATATTGATTCCTCAGTGTTTACAACAACGCGGCAACAATAAAATTTACAGAATAACCGACAATTTCTATACTGAAGCGGTTCCATGAGCTGAACGTATCAATACCCACCAAACAGAGTGTCTATCTTTTCAAAATGGAAAACATTTCAATCGTTAATTCATTTTTCCTTATTTTCTCTGGTGCGGCGATATTAGCGTCGCTGGTGCTGTATACGCGACAGCCTATCATCATCGCCTACATCATATTGGGAGCGCTTATTGGCCCGTTCGGGTTACATTATATCAGTGATGCACGCCTGCTATCTGAAATATCGGAAATCGGCATTATCTTCCTGTTATTTTTGCTTGGGCTGGATATGCAGCCCAGCAACTTGATCCAAATGCTCCGCAAGGCGACCGTCGTTGCGGTCGCCAGTTCAGTGATTTTTGCGGTAACAGGCTTTGGTATCGGACAGATTTTCGGCTATAGCGTCACGGAGTCAGCCATTATCGGCTGCGCGATGATGTTTTCCAGCACTATTATCGGTATCAAGCTATTGCCAACCACGGTTCTACACCACCGTCATACCGGGGAATTGGTGGTCGGTTTGCTGCTATTGCAAGATCTGGTGGCGATCGTTGTGTTGTTAGTGCTTGAAGGCAGCGCTTCCTTCAACAATGACAACAGTTTCATGGACTTCGTCAAAACCATGCTGACGCTCCCGCTGTTGTTGTGGGGAGTATTTTTCACGGTCAAGCATGTGATCTTCAAGCTCATCACCCAGTTCGACCGTTTTCATGAATATATTTTTTTACTGGCAATCGGTTGGTGCTTAGGCATTGCAGAGCTGGCGCATTACTTGGGCTTGTCATCCGAGATAGGTGCATTTATCGCAGGCATCAGTATCGCGACCAGCCCGATTTCACAGTACATTGCGGAACACTTGAAACCCTTGCGTGATTTTTTCCTGGTGCTGTTCTTCTTTTCCCTGGGTGCCTCTTTCAACCTTGGCTTGTTGTCTCACGTCATCCTGCCCGCATTGTTGCTTGCTGCGCTGATCATTGTGATCAAACCACTGGTATTTCGAAACTTGCTGAGAACCAGCGGCGAACCGGAAGATATTTCATGGGAGGTTGGTTTTCGTCTAGGGCAAATCAGTGAATTTTCGTTATTAATCGCTTATCTGGCCTTTTCGGGCACGCTCATTGGCGTTGAAGCGTCTCATCTGATTCAGGCAACCGCCATTCTCACATTTATTTTTAATTCCTATATCGTTATCTTCCGTTATCCCAGTCCAATTGCGATCAGCGATCGCTTGCGGCGGGATTAAATAAAACGGATTGATCGTGCCCAAGAATCGTCATTCGACCCAACAAACTCACCCCAAACACATTGTTGCTCATCTTCATGTCGGCGCGCTATTACTGGGTGGAACAGCCTTATTTTCAAAGCTCATTCCCTTTTCCGCGATCGATATTATTGCCTATCGCACCTTAATTTGTGGTTTATTACTGGTGTTTGTCGCGGTGAGATTAAAGCATCGCCTCGTGATCGACAATAAAGCGCACTTGTTACTACTGATTCTCTGTAGCTTGCTGTTTACGGTGCACTGGACCAGTTATTTTCACGCCATGCAGGTCTCGAGCGTCGCGGTGGGTATCGTATCAATGTTTAGTTTTCCGGTGATAACGGTCTTTATCGAGCCCTTGATCAATAAAACCAAATTGCACGTCGTCGATATTCTAATGGGGCTATTCGTGTTAGTCGGCGTTTTCCTGATCGTGCCGGAGTTTTCTCTGGAAAATCAGGTCACCGCCGGGGTGTTTTTTGGGCTGATTTCAGCGCTTGCCGTGGCGACCCGCAATATTATCGTGTCTCGATGGTTATCATCCTATTCACCGTTTACCATCATGGCCTACCACGCGCTGATCAGTTCAGTGGTGTTGTTTCCGCTGGCAAACGTCTCGGCAGGCGAGATATCGGGGGAGCAGTGGTGGTTATTGATTTTACTCGGCACCGTATTCACGGCCGTTCCGCACACACAAAAGACCTTTGGCCTGCTTCATGAGTCAGCAAAAACGGTGTCAATGATTATTAGTTTACAAGTGGTGTATGCCAGTCTCTTTGCGTATCTGATTTTGGATGAAAGTATCGGAATACGCACTGTTACTGGCGGCAGCATTATTTTGTTTGCCGCTTTGTTCGAAAGTATACAATCGAAAAAAACCGATTCGGCCGACTGACGCTATCTAATTCCTTTCGACACATTCAGCTCAGAAAGTATCTTGGTCACCGCATTTTCAAAACCAGCGCTAACGGCCAGACCGAATTTATCAGCCAGTGACTTTTTCTCCTTGAACTGCACATGAAAGACATCGGCGTTACCGCATGCATCAACCAGGTACTCGTCTGATGTTTTAAGCTCATCCACCAGAGAAACGTCGAGCGCCCGTGTGCCGAACCAGATGTCTCCATTAGCGACCTGGTCGATATCAATGCCGGGGCGATGCTCTGACACATAGGTTTTGAAGAGTTCGTGGGTATCTTCCAGATCTGACTGAAACTTCTCTCGCCCCTTGTCGGTATTTTCACCAAACATGGTCAGGGTGCGCTTGTATTCACCGGCTGTCAGTATCTCAAAATCAATATCATTTTTCTTAAGCAACTTACTGAAGTTTGGTAACTGCGCCACGACACCGATAGAGCCCATTATGGCAAAGGGAGATGCGATAATTTTATCTGCCACACAGGCCATCATATAACCGCCGCTCGCCGCGACCTTATCGACACAAGCGGTCAATTTTATTTCTCGTTTTCGAATACGATCCATTTGCGCCGCAGCAAGGCCGTAGGAATGGACCATTCCGCCTGCACTTTCAAGCTTCACCACCACTTCATCGTGCTCTGGGTCAATCACTTGAAGTACCGCCGTTACCGATTCTCTAAACGTATCTACCGAGGACGCTTTGATATCACCCTGAAAATCCAACACGTAGACCCGAGCCTTCACCTCAGCCTCGTTGGATTTGTGCTTGCTTTTCTCAGACTTCTGCTGCTTTTTTTGTTCTTTTTTCTGCGCTTTTAATGACTCTTTATCAAGGATAAATTGCTCGAGCTCTCTTTGGGTATCGTCCAGCTTGTCATTGAGCTTTTCGATGATCATTTCTTTGTTGTCTGCTTTCTTGCCTTTGACTGCTGCACCCGCTGCAACAATGATCACAAACACAATCGCAATAACGACTGTTATCGCCTTGGCAAGAAAAACGCCATACTCAGTTAAAAACTCCACACTTACTTCCTCAGCAAATTTTATTTTTCCAAAACTGAATTTATGTAGCAAATTCAGCTTCAGTTATTGGGGCAAATTTATTCGAATACAAGGAGCCTTTTGCAAAACTCTGCGAAAACAGCTTCCTCGAACTGACTGCTTCGCCCCTAATCCTATCTGCCTATCATGCCTTTAATGGCACTCGGCAAATCGGCAGGCAGTACAATTGATTTGCTACTATCGGAAGATGCCAGATCACTTAGCGCGGTAATATATTTTTCACCAAGTAAATAGGTCACAGCCATATCTTTGTCTTGCATTGGCTCGGCAACCATCCGGATGGCTTGCTGTCGCGCATCGGCTAACGCAAGCTCCGCTTTGGCATCTTGCTCGGCAGCTTCCTTACGGCCCTGCGCTTCGAGTATTTGGGCTTGCTTTTGTCCTGTTGCTTCAAGTATTTGCGCTTCTTTTGAGCCTTCCGCTTTGGTCACCGTAGCGCGTCTGGCTCGCTCTGCCGAGGCTTGCTCTTCCATCGCCTGTTGCATGGTTGCAGACGGGTTTATGTCTTGTATTTCGACGGAACGTAAACTAATGCCCCACTCATCGATTTCGACGGAAATCGTATCTGTCAGTTTGGATTTGATTTGATCACGCGAGCTAAGCGCGCTGTCCAAATCCATCTCGCCAATAATTGAACGCAGTGTGGTCTGAACCTTGGTCTGTATCGCGAAGCTGTAATTATCCACGCCATAAACCGCTTTTTGCGGGTCAACGATCGAAATATACCCCACCGCACTGGTGATAATAATTGCATTATCTTTAGTGATCACTTCCTGTGACGGAATATCGAGTACAATTTGCTTGGTTGTCAGCTTGTAGGCAACCTGGTCAAAATAAGGAATAATAATATTCAAACCCGGCTTCAAGGTTTTTTGATATTTCCCAAACCGCTGAACGACCCATTGATAACCTTGAGGTACAAGGCGAATTCCCTGGGCAATGGTGACTAACACTAATATCAGTATTGCTATCGCAATATATAAACCTGCATTCATTTTCGTATTTCCTTTTAGATTAACGCTTGCTCATGATGAGTACGCCGTCTTGCACATTGGTGACCTCAACCTGATCGCCAATATCAATGTTATCATCCGATTGAAAGTCCCATTCATCCAGCCCGAGTAGCGGTGTTGCAAACCTCACTTTGCCACTTCTGCTTGCTGTCGGCTTGGTCAAGACCAAGCCTATTTCACCCTCGACATCGCTCAACAGGATCGTTTCGCCGTGCTTAGGTGCAGGCTTAAGGTACTTAAACCAAAGCAAGGTTAAAACGGCAGACGTCGATGCCCACATGGACACCTGAACCGTTAGCGACAATGAAGGCTCAAAAGCCAGTACCAAGCCAACAAAAACGGCGCCCAGACCAAACCACAATGCGGTAAATGATGGAATAAATAGTTCCAGCAGTATCAGGCCAATACCGATAATGACCCAGTGCCAATACAATAATTCCATACTTGATAATCCCCGTTTTTCGCGTGGTCTGAAAAATTGGTAGCACTTTATCCGAATTATCGTTGCAAGCCCACGAAAATCGATAGAAAAATTATCGATAGGATCAGGCAGGTTCACGCATTAAACATGGAAATGGCAAAAAATGCGCAGGGATTTTCAGGTAAAGGAAGTAAAAACCGATGACGAGCAACCGCAAGAACAAAAAATTCTGTTAGGATAGCGCTTGGTCAGCGCGCCAATAAGCCCTCTGACCAAATGTATTTTCATAATTATAAAACCAAGGTAAACCAAAATGATGTTCCGTCGACTAATTGTATCGCTTGCGTTATTAACAGCAAGTACGAGTGTTTTATCACTAGAAGAAAAAACGTTTTGTATGTACGACCCCGTTGGTAAAAATGGTCCGGTCATGACCTTTTTCGCCGATGTCATCCCAAAGGCCATTAGCTGGGGTTTGGACATAAAAATGCATGCCTACACCGATGAGAAAGTCGCATCTAATGATTTTAAGGCAGGCGTTTGTGATGGGACATTCTTAACCTCTATTTTAAGTTCAGCCTATGTGCCATTTGGTGGCTCACTGGACGCCGTCGGCGCTATCGACAATGAAAAACAACTCAATATCGTTTTAAAAGCAATCACTAATCCCAAAATGGGTAAGTTACTGTCAAATGGTGATTATGAAATGGTCGGCACCTTACCCGTTGGTTCTGTCTATCTATTTGTGAATGATAAGAGCATTAACTCTGTAGAAATGTTCAGTGGTAAGAAAATTTCCATTTTGAACCAGGACCCGCAATCTCTTAAGCTGGCAAATCTGATTGGTGCGTCTCCAGTAGGCACGTCTTTGACAACTTTCTCGGGCCAGTTTAACAATGGCAACATTGATATTCTGCCGATGGTCGCGTTGGGCTACAATGTCTTTGAGCTTTACCACGGGCTCAGTGAAAAAGGTGGCATCATCGACGAAAAACTCTTGTATGGCATGATGCAAATGGTGGTTCGCAAAACACGCTTTTCGGAGGATTTTGGTCAAAAAATGCGAGAGTATATTCTTGGCCGGGTACCTGATATCCACAAGATGGTAAAAGATGCGGAAGCAGAAATTCCACAAAAATACTGGATAAAAACGAACGAAAAAACCAAGTCAGAGTTTAAGAAGTTCCAGAAAGAAATCCGCTTGGCGCTTAAAGAAGACGGTTCGATACATCCCAAGGCACTTAGAATGTTGTGGAAAATTCGTTGCTCAACTGATCCGTCCAACGCGGAATGTGCGACACCAGAATAACCCGCTGATCGTCAGAGTGGCAGCACCTTCAAGGGCTGTCACTCCTCATCCCGCCAGAGTCACTAGTACATCAGTCAGCATAGAGCTTATCCAGAATATATTTGGCACCTTGTTCCAGCAAACGTTCTGCCAGCTCGAACCCTAATTGCTCTGCGTTCTCAATTGCACCCGAAACCTCATCACGTACAACCTGGCTTCCATCGGGCTCGCCAACCAAGCCTCTAAGCCAAATCTGATCACCTTCCAATTCCGAGTAACCCGCAATAGGCACCTGACAGCCGCCTTGCAGTCTGTTATTCATCGCTCGCTCTGCGGCAACTCTTGTCCAGGTATCCGGATCATTAAGAGGTGCCAATAAAGCCAAAGTATCCTCATCATCACTACGACACTCAATACCCACCGCGCCTTGGCCAACCGCAGGCAGACTAACTTCCGGCGGAATCTCCAGCGCTATTCGATCCCCCATGCCTAAGCGCTTTAGGCCTGCTGCTGCGAGAATGATTGCATCATATTGACCATCATCCAGCTTCGCGAGGCGGGAATTCACATTTCCTCTTAACTCCAATATCTTTAGATCCGGACGCTTTTCCGCTATTTGGCATTGCCGTCTCATTGAGCAAGTGCCAACACGTGCACCTTCAGGCAGATCGTCAAGGCTGCGGTAATGGTTTGACACGAAAGCATCTCTGGGGTCTTCACGTTCACAAACGACATGTAAACCAAGTCCATCAGGAAACTCAACCGGTACGTCTTTCATGGAATGCACTGCCAGGTCTGCCCTGTTTTCAAGCAGAGCAACTTCCAGCTCCTTCACAAACAAGCCTTTTCCACCCACCTTGGCCAAGGGTGTATCCAAGATTTTATCGCCTTTCGTTGTCATTCCAAGCAACTCAACCTTCAGTTCCGCATGAAGTGCTTCTAATCGAGCCTTAACATACTCAGCCTGCCACAACGCGAGAGGGCTTTTCCGGGTCGCAATACGGAGTGTTTTCTTAATCATAAAGGTGGATTCCATTATTTAAAAATTGATGGCGCACTAAAAAGTCTAATTCGCTGCAAATTTGAAACCAGGTCTGGCCTGTCGATAGTGAGCACGTAGTCAACACGTCCAATTGGTTTTATGAAGCATAAAAACTTCTCACAATTGAGATAGGCAACATTATAACTCCCATAAATGAGACCTTTTCAAGTAAAATCACTCCGATTACAGACTTAAAAACATTGGCACGTTAACTGCTGGATCGCATTATCTCAAGTATTCCTTCGAGAGGACTTCAGGTGATTACCTTTCATTAACAGAGAGATTTACATGACAGAGCTAAAAAACGATCGTTTCCTTAAGGCCCTTTTGAGAGAACCGGTGGATGTCACTCCGGTCTGGATGATGCGACAAGCGGGCCGTTATTTACCCGAATACAAGAAAACCCGGAGCCTGGCGGGTGATTTTATGAGCCTGTGTAAAAATAAAGAACTCGCTTGCGAAGTCACTCTACAACCCTTGGAACGTTATGATCTCGATGCAGCTATTTTGTTTTCAGATATTCTGACGGTTCCCGATGCAATGGGCTTAGGTTTATATTTTGAAACCGGCGAAGGACCAAGGTTCAAAAAAATCATTCGCACAGAACAGGATGTAAACGACCTCCCTGTAGTCAACACCGCCAGAGATCTAAGCTATGTGACAGATGCCGTTTCAACTATTCGTCATGAATTAAATGGCAGAGTCCCCCTGATCGGCTTCTCGGGAAGCCCTTGGACGTTAGCCACCTATATGGTGGAAGGCGGCTCTTCAAAAGATTTTCGTCATGTTAAAGCCATGATGTACAACCAACCGGAAATCATGCATCAACTGCTGGATAAACTAGCCCTCTCTGTAATTGATTATCTCAACGCGCAAATTAAGGCCGGCGCTCAGGCCGTACAAATTTTTGATACCTGGGGTGGAAGTCTGAGTGATGTCGCCTATAAAACTTTCTCTCTGGCATATATGGAAAAGATCGTCGCAGGTTTGATAAGAGAATACGAAGGTCGAAAAATCCCCGTCATTCTGTTTACCAAAGGAGGTGGTTTGTGGCTGCCTGAAATGGCCAATGCGGGAGCTGACGCCTTAGGACTGGATTGGACTATGGATATTGGCACCGCGCGCGCTCAAGTAGGCGATAAAGTAGCCCTTCAAGGCAATATGGATCCTAGCGTACTCTACGCCTCAGCAGATCGTATTCGCGAGGAAGTCGCTAGAATTCTAGAATCTTATGGGCCGGGTACTGGCCACGTCTTTAATCTCGGCCACGGCATACATCAATTTGTTGGCCCAGAAAGTGCAAAAGTGTTTGTGGATGCCGTGCATGAGCTAAGCGCTCAATACCATGGTGAACGCTAACAAATCCTATTTTCAATAGAATATGAGTTTAAAAGGAAACACCCAATGAAAAAACTATTACTGGTCGCTTCAACTGTTGCTATGTTTAGCACCAACATCATGGCAAGCGACGGTCAGGCAATTTTTGACAAAGCCTGCAAAACATGTCACGCCGCAGGTGTTGCCAATGCTCCGAAACCGGGAGACAAGGCTAAGTGGGATCCTCTTCTTGCTAAAGGTATGGACACATTGATTGCCAGCGTTAAAAATGGCCTGAATGCGATGCCTCCCAAAGGCATGTGTAATGACTGTAGTGATGCGGACTACAAAGCAGCCATCGAGTTTATGGTGAAGTAATACTCTGAATCAGCCGGTTAATTTGTTCACAATTAATCGGCTGGCATTCCGGTAGCTAGCCCGAATACGGAAAATGATAGTTGTTTTGCAAAACATATCCAGACAACAGGCAGCACAATAATAGCTTACACTCATACGGTATTAAGCAACCCAATACGAACGATTCTGTGGAGTAATTTTATGCGGTTTACCAATGTCTGTGCAGGAATACTAATCACTTTATTGTGCGCCGATATGGCAGTCGCCATTGACCAACCCGACAATAAGCAAGCTGATGACACGAATTCAAGCACAAAAGACGCTCTAGAAACCAAGAAAGCCAACGAGGTACCAGAATGGGCCGCGAAAAGGTCGAACCCTCTCCCGCCTTCCCTTGCGTCCATTCAGTACGGCGAAAAAATATACCGACTGCACTGCACGGCCTGCCACGGTGAAAAACTGGCGGGTGATGGCTGGGTTGGCCGCGCCCTGGATCCGGAACCAGCAGACCTGAACGAAAGAGTTCCCGAGCACACCGATGGGCAGCTGGCATGGCGAATCTCCAGAGGAAATAAAGGCATGCCCGGATGGAAGCGCGTGATAGCCGCTGAAGATATCTGGCACGTGATTAACTATCTCAGAAAATATACCGACTCGTTTGAGATTGATCAAACTGAAGTTTTAAACATGAAACATGATTATCACTAGTGGCAAGTCGCAGCTATGGTGAAGGACTACGACAGGATGCGCCACTAGCCATTAAAACTTTCTCAAAGAACAGACAATAAACACCCCCGCCGCAAGCGGACGGGGTATTTCCTCAAC
>Ga0316207_10003582_pt1 | contig 14252 bp, 14 predicted proteins | sample 6weekpyrite_MG_FD_204943 | JGI IMG/M metagenome (GOLD analysis project Ga0316207, IMG submission 204943) | Microbial mat bacterial communities from mineral coupon in-situ incubated in ocean water Damariscotta River, Maine, United States -... | ecosystem: Environmental > Aquatic > Marine >... | reverse complement strand
GCATTGCAGAGTTTCTGAAGGAATATAATATCGCCTATATGTTTGGCTGTGCTAGCTTTGAAGGCACAGACCCCGGCGAGTTCGGCGAAGCCTTTTCCTACCTCTATCATAATTATTTGGTGCCTGATGATTTCAAAGTGAAGGCGCTAGATAGCCTGCATGTTGACATGAATGTTGTTAGTGCTGACAAGCTTGATACGCGCATGGCGCGGCGCGCCTTGCCGCCTCTGATCAAGGGATATCTGCGACTGGGTTGTTTTTTTGGTGACGGTGCCGTTGTAGATGAAGCTTTTGGCACTACGGATGTTTTTATCCTTTTGCCGGTAGAGCGCGTGGCCAAGCGCTATGCCAAGCATTATGAACTCAATGATGAAGCAAATGATGCTGTCGCGGCAGTTAAAGTTGCAACCTAAACCTTAGCGAAAACCAAAGAAAAATTATTAGCGGGCATTGGCGTGATTTCGGGCGACCTAAAGCCCGCGCTTTCGGCGCAGTCAATTACGGACTCCATATCGCGTATACCCCAGCTTGAATCGCGTGATTTTAGCGATGCATCGAATTGAGCGTTTGATTCTGCTGTGTGAGCCCCACCACGCTTGTATGGGCCGTATAGATAAAGTAGACCACCGGACGGAAGTGCCGGACAGGCCTTTTCCATCAGCGTTTCTGCGACAACCCAGGGCGAAATATGTAGAAGATTGACGGCCATGATCACCGCGAGAGGCGCTGGTAGTTGCGGCGCGTGAAAGCTGTCCTTGAGTATATTAAAATGACGAGCAGGCTGAACACTTTGCGCTGCCGTCTCATGCCGCCACGCATCAATACTGGCAATATGCTGGCTGTCTATATCGCTTGGTTGCCAAAGATGGCGTGGCAGTTTGGGCGCCATATAGGCCGCATGCTCCCCGGTACCGCTGGCGATCTCAAAGATGAGACTACCAGTTGGTTGTGATTTAAGTTTGGGCGATAACACATCAAAAATAACATCGCGGTTGCGCATGGAGGCGGGCGCATGTAATCGCTTGCCGTCACCACTTGGATCAAAAAGCTGGGCCATGACTAGCGCTTTCTTATGCGTGAAATTATGAACACTGGTACAACAATCGTGGCACCGAGCAGCATATATTTGATGCCAGTGCCCGCAAGCCAATTCCAGATGCCAGCAATCTTGTTGGCTATCCAGCCAAAAATATCGCCTGTGCTCCATTCAAGCCAATAGAGTAGCGCGCCTACAAGCATGCTCCAGATCACCAGTTTGATGATGGTTGGAATATCTAGATCGAGCTTTGACATAGGCGACTTTCCTGGTTGCAGCGACATTGCGAGGGTACTTTTATCGTTCCCCAAGCCCGGCATCAAGCCACTGCCCGTTCGGCAATATATTCACGAGGCATGTTTGGATATCTACATCTTGCCCGCGTCGATTACGGGCATTCAATTGATCGACAATAAAATGGGCGTCAGGGTTGGCTTCATAGAAAATTATTTCGAGTACACAAGACGGTGTTTCAAACAACATGATCTGTACATGGCCGTCGCGCCGTACAAGAGCAGGTTCACCGACAAGCGCTTGCACTTGCGCTGGATTGAGACCTGAGAGTCTCCCGGGCTCAGGATCAGGTAGCCGCACAGCCTCTTCTTGTAGCGGCGCTGTTTCTACCGGTACAGGCGCTGGGGCAGGCTCTGGGGGCGTGACCTCTGGCGGCTGCGTAATCGGGGCCGCGCAAGCGCCCACAAACACGAGCGGTGCCAGCTTCAACCAGCGCATTAGCCGCGCACTCTGGTTTTGGGCCGGTCCAATAGCTGGTGGAAAACATGGGTCATCACCGCGGCTCCTAAAATGGGTGCAAGAATGTTTAAAAAAGGCACCATAAACATGCCTGCAATGAAAGCGCCTGCCAAGAAGATACGACCGCTATGGCTTTGCCGCAAGCTGTTCATTTGATGTCGGCCCATATGACGGATCGCTACCATTTCAAAATATTCTCGTCCGAGCAAGAAGCCGTTGACAGCGATGAAAAGCAAAATGAAACCAATGCCGCCCATAAAAAACAGGATTATATAAGGTAGTAGAAACAAGAGATTAATGATGAGCATAATGAGTGTTAGCTTGGCTGCACTGACAACTAAATCTCCGTAGGGCACCTCTCGGTTGCCTGGCTTGTTGGGATAATATTCTTCCTCAACTGCATCAGCAATCTTGTCGGTGAGCACGCCCATCACCATTGTAACAATGCCTGGAAACAAAAGGTATGAACCTGTTCCAGCAACAAACCAAAAGCCCGCCTGAGAAATATAAGTACCGTAGTCATCCAGCCAATCCCAGCCGAAAACAAGCGATTCGGGCCAATATTGATTGAGAATATATAACAAGAGTATCAGTGTAATTGCCGCCGCGCTTATGGCGGTGGCAAATACATTTCTGAATCTTGGATGCAGCATTTGCTGCCATGAACGATTAATGGCGGTACCAAGCATGGGATTGTCCTCACTGTGTCTTTTTATTTTTTTTGGCCGTTACCTTAAGATAGGTAGATCACAAGGTGCTTGCAATCCCGATGTGCTTTCTTATGGTGCGGCTTGGTTTGGATTCACCGAATTGTTCCTGGAGAGGTAGTTTCATGGCGGCAACGACACAGGTTTTGTGCATAGGCAATGCAATCGTTGATATCATTGCTCGTGTAGAGGATGACTTTCTGGAAAAGCATGATTGTATCAAGGGGTCGATGATGCTTGTTGATGCTGAAACGTCGGCGCGAATATATGGTGACATGCCTCCTGCGACTGAACGTTCAGGTGGCTCTGCTGGCAATACGGCGGCGGGTATTGTCTCTTTTGGCGGCAGCGCGGCCTATATTGGCAAGGTACATAACGACCAACTGGGCACGGTGTTTGCGCATGATATAAAAGCAGCTGGTGTTTCTTTTGAAACAACGCCTTCAACCGAAGGTGCCCCAACAGCCACCAGCATGATTTTGGTCACGCCTGACGCACAGCGCACAATGAATACGTTTCTGGGGTCCTGTACAGAACTAACGCCAGATGACGTTGACGAATCGGTGGTGGCTGGCGCACACGTTGTGTATGTGGAAGGGTATTTGTGGGATCGGCCTAGCATGAAAGAGTCTGTTCTGAAAGCCTATGAATATGCGGCCAATTCAGAAACTAAAATCTCACTGTCTCTGTCTGATAGCTTTTGTGTCGACCGCTTTCGTGATGAGTTTTTGGATTTAGTTGAGAACCAAGTAGACATTCTCTTTGCCAATGAAGCTGAAATTACTGCCCTCTATCAAGTGGAGACTTTTGAAGAGGCTGTTAAAAAAGTTCAAGCTACAGGCAAACTAGCCGCGCTGACACGAGGCGAAAAAGGCTCTGTTGTTGTAAATAAGGGCGAATTGATCCCTGTTGCGGCATCGCCGACCAATGTCGAAGATACGACAGGCGCCGGTGATCTATATGCCGCCGGTTTTCTCTTTGGCTATACAAATGGATATAGCTTAGAAGACTGCGCCAGACTTGGAGGTTTGGCTGCCGCAGAAGTGATATCGCATTTGGGCGCGCGGCCGGAAGTTTCGCTTTGTGATCTAAAAATGGAAAATCTGAGCCTGTAATGGGCCTGTAATAGGTGTAAAGGGAACTCTTTATAGCTCACACATGGGTCGTTTGGTCGCGTTTTCATTGCGAAATTGGTGGGAATTGAGAATGTAAGGCATTGGTCCCTTAATATTGGGCGTTGCTGCCATAGGTATAGGTTTTTAGGTGGCAGCGACTTTGCCAGAGGGTTTGAAGGAAACATACATGCCAGCTAAAGGGCAAGATAGTTTGCTACTGAAAGACGAAGTGCTGACCAGCATCGCCGTTTTCTTGTTGCTTCTCGCGGCCTTTTCTTCTGTTGGCTATTATCTGACCATACATATGGGGCTGCGGCGCCACTATTTGGTGGCGTTGATGTGGAGCCCTGGGCTTGCTGCATTTGCGACCTGTAAGCTTCGCGGCATAAGTCTGGCGTCTCTTGGTTGGAAATGGGGCGAAAGCCGTTGGCACTGGTTCGCTTATTTTCTACCGGTGTTCTACGGTCTTGTTGCTTTTGGCATCTTGTGGGGTACGGGACTCGGCGGTGTCGTAAATTCAAAATACATCTATAGCGTCGGCGAATTTTTGGGGCTGTCTGGTTGGTCCGATACGCAGGTGCTGATATTTGCGATCATTATGTTTGGCACCGTAGGCATGGTTTGGCGGATCGCAGCAGCGCTGGGTGAGGAAATTGGTTGGCGCGGATTTCTAACACCCCAACTTATGCGGCGGTTTTCGTTTCCGGTTACGTCTGTGATTGTTGGCCTTGTTTGGTCGGTTTGGCATGCGCCCCTAATTTTCTATACTAAATATAACGCGGGGCCTTACGATCTTGAATTGCAGATGCTGAACTTTACTGTGATGACGATAGGTGTTTCCTTTGTCCTTACGTACTTGTGGCTTAAATCTGAGTCGCTTTGGCCAGCAACAATGTTGCACGCTGCACATAATACGTACGTAATTTCTATCTTTGGCGAAATGACAATTAAATATCAGGATACGCGTATCTATATGGGTGAATTTGGCCTGATCTTACCAGTTGTTATGGTGCTGCTGGGCGGATACTTTTGGTATAGAGCGAAATCCGAGGGGCTCTCTGGCCCGACCGAAGGCTGAAGAAGATATGTCCACGACTGAAAAAAAAGCCTCTCAATCGCCTGCACCAACTCAGGAAGAAGCTCGTTCGACCACAAAGACCAAAAAGCGTGTGGTGGAACAAGCAAAAGAAGTCGGTGGCCGCGACGGACCAGAGCCAACGCGCTATGGCGACTGGGAAAAAAAGGGCCTTATTTCCGATTTTTGAGACGAGAATTGACCTAGGGCCTATTGGCTTTCCTAGTCATTGTCAGCTTCAGCAGTGTCTGGCTTTTCGCTTTCTGGCTTGTCCTCGTTTTCCGTCTCAGGGTTGTCAGCACAGCCTATGTCAGCGCCCTCTTCCTTGTTGGTATCCTGATCTCCGCCTTCTTGGTCTTCTTGACTTTGCCGCTTGATACCGGCACGTACTAGCAGTTCCTTAAAATCCAGCAGAGATTGCTCAGCCTCTGCGCGCTTCATGCCTTTGATCAAACCTGCGGTAAAATCGTCTTGCTTCATATACAGACGAACTTGCGTTTCGGCGCGGTCGTGACACTCGCCAGCGGTGAAATAGTTGTCGGCCATCATACGTAAAATCTTGAGGGCTTTTTCTTGAAGTGAAATATCCAGCCGGTGGAGTTTTTTTAGAATTTGCGTGTTGTCCATTATTGTCCGGCAAAATCCGTCAAGCTTTTCCGAAATTTTCCGTCGGTGCATTTCTGTCAGATCGGCCTCGCCAACCTTAGCTTGCAAGGTTACCAATTCATTCATGCGTGCCAGCGGTTGGTTGTCTAGCCCCATAAAAAACGGTTCGTGGTCGGGTCGCCACAAAATAGGTAGTATAAAATTGGCAACGGTGCGTTTGTTGCTCATGCCTATGGTTACAGCCTCCAGATCCAACAGTGCATGTACCTGATCGATGGGATTTGAAATAGAATCGATCAAGTCACCAACTGACTGACTGTTGATCAACCTTCCCGCTCGCGCGGTCAGATCTTCAGAAATTGAGTCCAGTGCATGGACATCTTTTTGCAGTTTGGCGACAATCAGGCCTAATTCATGCAAAGCCTTTAACTGCGGAATTAGCCCGTCCTCTCGTATCGCCTGTGAGGAGCAAATCTCCAACTTGAGGCGTTCAAACAAGACGTGGGCTGTTGAAGGCAGCAGGCCGTCAGCTAGATATCCATTGAGGCGCAATGCCTCTTCGGTAAAATCAAAATCCCAATGACCGGCTGCGAGATCAGCTAGGCGTCCGGTTTGCAGATGAGCAATTTCAATCATGAAAGCGCCGCGGTCCGCTTTTTCACCAAGAAGGCCGTCAAGTACAGAATTATGCATCAGGAATTCAGCCATAAGCTGATCCAGTATTTCCATGACCCATTTGGGTCTGGTGCCGGAGAGGAACACAGCGACACGACCAAACTTATCGCTCAATGTAATTGCGGGCCGAAGATATTCCACAATCGAAGAAAGCAAAAGAAACCGCTTGTTGGATTTTTTCTCCAAGTCTTCAATTACAGGCTTAAGCCGTCCCATCTCCAGTGACGGCAGAGCATCTTGATTGGCCTTCATAATTTCTATTGATGCGTCGATAACCTTATAAATTTTGCGCATTCGCTGCTGGATTGAACCTTCTTCATCCTCAAAAGAAATCGCAGTGCGTTGCACAGCATTTTGCAGCTTGGTACCCAAGTTATAAAGTTTGTAATAATGTTCGAGGCTATGGAGTAGCTCTGTGGGTGTAATGCGCCAGTCTGTTAGCGTGTTGCCCAGGAGTTCCCATATAGAACGCCGTCCATCTGGGCTATATAGATCGTCAGGTGTAAGACAGGGGCTAATTTTTCCTGACTGGTCATATTTTGACTTCTTGCCACTTGATCCACGTGTGAAAATTTCAACCGAACTAAAGTCATGATTGAATTTATTGTAGGTTTCTTTGACGATGCGGATACCGCTATAGCGTTTCCCATCCCAAAGAGACTGTGCTTTCTCTGTGGCTTCTTTGCGAACTTTAATGACGTCGACTATCGTCCAGCTACCAGCGCCGCGGCGTCCCAGTATCTCATAGTGAACATTGACACCGTGGCCCAAACGGATCTCCTACCTTACGCCGCGTCTCCAGTTGTTGATGGTATCGTTTACTAAATCATCAAGGCAGTCAACATTCTGTCGCCATGCATGGCCAAATTGTGGATCGGCACTGGCGGGCCGCCTGTGATCATCCAAGAAATCAAGCTGTAGTCGCATGGGGCATGCTGTACCTTCTCCGGCAACGATGCATTCGCGGTTTTGTAGTGTGGGCAGCGCGCTGAGAAAGTTTTCCGCGCCGTCGGGCATTGTATCCCCTACAAATTTTCGGTCTTTGCCATTATTGAGTCGCATGGAAACGATTGTGCCGCACTGGCTTAATACTGCTTCTGAAAGATCTGAAGGTCGCTGTGAGACCAAACCCAGTGAGACCCCGTATTTACGGCCCTCTTTTGCAATTCTTTCAAGGGATTTTCTGGCGGACTGCACGCGCGTATCTAGTCCGGCATGAGGCACATATCGGTGGGCTTCTTCGCAGACAAGAAGGATCGGTGTCGCTCCTGCATGGCGACGGCTCCACATGGCAAAATCGAATACCAGGCGACTCAAAAGTGATACGACAACATCAACGATGTCGGAGGGAACGCCGGAAAGATCGAGGGTTGAGATGGGACGACCTTCTACAGGAAAGCGTAACAGTTTTGAGACCAGTTCGGTAAGCGTATCCTGCACCATCATGCCCGAAAACATGAAAGCGAAGCGTTTATCATTTCTAAGCTCTTCTATTTTATTTCGTAGCTTGAGAAATGGGCGGGTCAGGTCCGCTTTTTCAAGGCGCCCTAGTTCGTCATCAATGGCGGCGATCAGGTCTGTAAGCTTATAGGGAATAGGCGTATCGACCGTGAGTCGAGAGAGAGAAAAGGCAGCGCTTGATTTTTTGCGCGCGACAAACAGGCATCGCTTTAAAATGTCCACCTCTGCCTCACGACCAGCAATATTGCGACCAACAAAAATTTCTACGTGCTCCTCAAAGTTCATAAGCCAATAAGGCAGCGCAAGGTTTTCGGTAGATATATGAACGCCGTTGGTGGAAAAAGCGCTGGCATATTCATTGTGCGGATCAAGGATCATAACATGGGCATTTGGGTATTTTTCCACGAGTCGGTGTATGATTAATGCCACCGTGCTGGATTTTCCGGTACCGGTGCTACCCAAAACAGCGAAATGTTTGGACAGAAGAAATTCTGCTTTTAGTGCCGCTGTTACATCACTGGTAGGAAAAACAGTTCCAATACGCAGTGTATCATCAGCACTCGGTGCAAATACCAACTCTAAATCAACGGTGCTGGCCTTTAAAACCGGACTGCCCGGGTGAGGAAAAAGTTTGACGCCACGTGAAAAGCCCGATGCATTCAATTCGCCCAACAAATCCAAAAATATTGTGAAAGCGTGACTTGATGAAGGACACTGATCGATGGTGCGCACAGAACCAAAGATAAAACTTTCTTCGACAGGTACTTTTAGAAGGCTACCTAGTCGGAAACTATTGCCGTCGCTGCACTGATCTAAAACGATCGATTTTTCGACACTCAATTTGAGCGTTGCCGGAGTTACATCCGTGACATGCCCTACAAGGGTAGGGTTTGCAGAAACGCCACTAATGGTCGCTTTTAGCTGCGTAGAGAGAGGCATAATAACCTCCTTTGCCTGATTTAAATTTTATTCTTTTTTCCAAGCGTGCGCGCAGGAGCTTAACAAGTTGTTAAGTGCGCAATTCGATTAAAATTCGCGGATTTTCGTGAAGAGGAGCTGGACGTAAAAAGCTAGGCTTTCAGCAGACCTTCGGCCTTTAAATATGCAATACTTTCGTCGACCGATTGCTCAAGCGGAACCATTCTAAATCCAAGGTCTCTGATGGCTTTGTCGCTACGGGCATCAAGTATTTCGCAGGAAAAATTAGCTTCTTCGGGGGTGATCATAGGGCGTTTGCCCGTGAAGACGGAAAAGAAGCTTAACACTCGAGATAATATTTTTAAAGCAGCTGGCGGCATTGGTTTTTTAGGTGTGCTTTTGCCTATTTTTGCCGCTGATATTTCCAGGAATTCATAGAAACTGGCTTGCGGACCGCCGAGAATATAATTTTCTCCGTCTTTGCCCTTGTGGTAGGCGGCGAGAATGGCTTCAGCCACGGCACGGCCATTGGCAAAATTGCCCCCACCGGGCGGCGTTCCTGGCAATGTACCGTCTGCCATCATGGTGATAAGACGCGCCCAATTATGACTGTCATATTTGCCGACAATATGGGTGGGATTGACAATAGTTGCGCTAAGACCGCGCTCGGCAGCCTCTTTTACTTTGCGCTCTGCATACGCTTTTGTGCGCACATAACCGACCCAGCTACTGGCCCCCAACCTCGGTGTATCTTCGGTAATTGGTCCGTGATGCTCGCCAAAAACACTGGTTGTTGAAACATGCACCATACGGGCGGCTTCTTTATCGAGAACTACTTGCAAAAGCGCGGCTGTGCCGCCGATGTTAACCTTGCTTTGTCGTGCGGCGTCTTTAGACCATGTGCTGGTATCGGCGGCTGTGTGAAATACGCAGTCAATATGCTCGGGCATTGCCGCGCGTATTGACTCGGGCTGCAAAAGGTCACCGGCAACCAGCTCAACTTTTGCGCTAAGCATTTTCGCTGCTGCCGCGGGGTCGCGTACAATGGCGGTGATAGTCCAGTCAGCTTCCAACAATACGTCGATAAGGTGGCGCCCTAAAAATCCAGTTGCGCCCGTAACAAAAGCCTTTGGCATGGCCAAACTCCATGGCAGGCGCACGATTTTGTCTCACGCGCCCAAATTATAAATGTATTTCGCCCCCGCAACTGAATGCAGACTATGCTGCGGCTATACAGGCTTGGCAATAAATTAGGTGGTATTTGGCGGAAGTTCAGGTCAGTCACCAATAAGATGCAAAATAACTTTGCGAGTATGCGATGCCTGTCGGTGTTCCAATAAATAAATACCCTGCCATGTACCAAGTTGGGCCCTAGCATCTGCAACAGGAACTGAGAGCGAAACGTCCGTTAGTGCTGATTTAATGTGCGCAGGCATATCATCAGGCCCTTCCGCAGTGTGTCGATAGAGGCTCGGGTCCGAGGGGGCCAGGCGATCAAGAGCTGTGCTCAGGTCTCGCTGCACATCGCTATCGGCATTTTCCTGAATTGTCAGCGATGCACTGGTATGCTGAACAAACAGCGTCAAGAGGCCTGTATCGATGCCGCTCGTGGCAAGCCAACGTTGAACGAGCGCCGTAATTTCATACAGCCCATTGCCGTTTGTAGTAATGTCTAGGCATTGCTTCCGCTGGCGCATCTTATCGAATGGTAATTTGGCGAACTATTTCTTGTGGCTCAGGGCGTTCTAAGTCTACGTGTAAAAGGCCATTTTCCATATGTGCATCTTTCACCTCCATGCCGTCTACCAGTACAAATTTGCGTACGAATTGGCGTGCTGCAATGCCACGATACAAGTAGTTTTTTTCGTTGCTGCCATCGCCCTGTTTTCCGCGGATGATCAGCTGATTGCTTTCAAGCGAAATAGTGAGATCTGATCGAGAAAATCCGGCAACGGCTACGGAGATACGAATCGTCGACTGGTCTATTTGCTCAATATTATAAGGGGGAAACCCCTCGCCAGCGTTTTTCGAGACATTGTCAAGAATTTGTTCTAATTGGTCAAAGCCAAGCAAAAATGGGCTGTTAAAGGCAGACATGCGCGACATTTATCCCCTCCGTGGGCGAGCAATGCTTTGCTCACAGCTGTGCAGCGAAGCATTCAATCAAGTTAAGACGGCCCCATTTGGGCACCTGTCTATAGTGTGGGGTGCGCTTGACTTTGCTTCAAGCTTCTTTTTTATTTCACCTAAAATACAGCTGTATTTTAGCCTGTGGAAACAACTATTTTTGCGGCCTTACGCTGGCCGTTAAAACAGTTTTGTCGCGAGGGCTCTTTGTGGGCAATTTGCCTTCTGACTTTTCGGGTGGTCGAATCCAACAACTGGTGCCGCGCGCTTTAAGAATTGTGCATAACTCTTTGGCGCGAGCGAAGGTTTTAAGAGGACCTGCATTTAGGCGGTAATAAAACCCGCTTGGTTCGCTGGTACGTTTGCCAAAATTCACTTCCGAGCGGCGTGGTGGCACATCTTTTAAAATGTCGCCACTTTCGCGATAGAGAATTGTCCAGCCACGCATCAGGTTTTTGGTGGTGCGGTATGCACCAATCTGCAACGCCCAACCTTCGGGCTCCAAGAGAGGCGGTATTTCTGTCAGGATATACTCTTCACGCGGCTTAGGTGCTGGTGCTAAAACCATTTTGGGTGCGGATTGAGGCTTAGGTGTAGGTTTCGGTTTGGGTATCGGTGCTAGAGCCAGCTTTTTCTTTACAGGTGTGCGCGCCAATATTGTTTCGGTGACGAGCCTTTTCGCAGCCTCTTCACGCTCTGGCGTTTCTTGCATATCCAGGTTTGCGAGCCTGGTTTTGGTCCATTCGGGGTTTACTGAGCCAGTAACCAGCGCCTGCATGCGCTGGGCGGGCTCTAAACTCGAAAGTGACCGGTAAAAAGTGAAGGTTTCATTAATGGTAGCAGGATCCAAGTCAAGCCGGGCAATGCGGTATGCTTCCCTTTCTTGTCCGGCCAGTAAATAGGCCATCGCCAAATTTTGACGGTCACGGCTGGTACCCGTTCCGCGCCGCATAACCGGCTCCAAGACGCGGATGGCTGCTTCTGCGCGCCCGGTTGCTGCCAAAACAAGCGCTTTGTTTGAAAGCGTGAGCCGGTCACTGTCAGCCTGAAAGGCTGCTATCGCATCACCGGTCCGGCCGAGCGCTGCCAGTGCTACTGCGCGTCCAGAGCGTACTTTTGGGTCGTCGCCTGCTTGTGCTACTGCGTTATCGAAGGCGACAAGTGCTTCGTCAAACCGGCCTTTCGCCAACTTGCTTTTGCCCAAATTATACCATACCACCCCTTTGGCCTGACCGCGTGTTATGAGCAGATTTAATATTTTTTCTGCATCATCGTTTGCCCCTTGAGCAAGTAAACTATTTGCCAGCGCGCTCAATGCTTCAGGGTTACCGTCTTTTGCGCTCAGGTGCCTGTAAATTGGAATTGCTGCTTCGTGGCTTCCGTTGGCGGCCAGTTGATCTGCGATTCGCTTTAGCTCGTTTATGCCACTGGTCTGTGTCTGGGGAGACGCTGTCAGCACAGAAGGGTTACTTTGCCCACTATAGGAGCAGGCAGAAAGCACAAGCGCACTAGCGCCCAGCAAGGTTGGCCTAAGAAGTTGATTTATTTTCATGTCCCGCTCACAAAGCGTTGGGTTGCCTGATTATTAAATTTATCCGACACTAGCGCGGTAAGGTGAAAGAAGCTTTAAGCTCTGGCTGGTCTTTTAGTTATGTTTGAGTAAAACTTTAACAATATGCCCCATGGGACTGGGAGGTTTCTCTGTGATTAGGACGATAATTGGTTGTGTCGTGTTTGTGGCTCTGCATATGGGTTGTGTGGTGACAGCGACGGAAAATGTCGCCCAAGCCTATGACGCCGACATAGCTACAACTGTGCAAGAAATGGACGAGGAAACTGTCGAAACGGCTTTGGATTTTATCCGAAACAATGAAATTGATCGCGGTGTTTTCATTTTGCAACGGTTAGCAGGCCAGGGCAATGCCGAGTCGCTTTACCACCTTGGGGAATTGTTTCGCCTGGGTATTGGCCGTCAAAAAGCCAACGATGTTGCGACCATGTATTATCGTTTGGCAACGGCTTTGGGCCATAGGCCTGCGGCACTGGCTTTGGCAAATTTTTTGTTTTTTGATGGCGACGGTAGCGAAAAAACAATCGCAGAGGCTGTGAGTGTTTGGCAAAAACTTGCCAGCGATGGCGATTTGGAGAGCGCATATATGCTGGGCATGCTTTATTGGAACGGCGAAGCTGGCATGAAGCAAGACCCCGTTCGCGGGTATGGCCTGGTGTGGCGCGCCGCGCAAAATGGATATTCAGATGCAGTACAAAATGAACTGACAATGCGGTCGTTGCTAAATGCTGACGCCCGTGAGGCAGCGATGGAATATGGCAAGTCGGTTAGTAGCGTGGGCTTTGACGGTGAACCGCTTGCGCTTGATTTGCTTGTTGCCTCAAATGACGCGACTACGGAGGATGTAAGCCAAGCGGACACAGAGTTAGCTCCTTCAGAACAATTGGCGCCAGAAGAGGAAACAGCGCCCGTGCAACAGGCTGATGAAATGGAAAATTCAAGCGAGACTCAGCAGGTGATAGAGGCTCCTGTTGATGCAGAAGGATGGGCCGCCGTATGGCGGCTTGAGGTTGGCGTTGCTATGTCGAAAGTACGGGTGACACGATTGCGGAACTTAATTAATCAAACAGAAATCGCGGGAATGGATAGTTTATCTAGCGACGTTGTGCCTTCGGTGACGAAGCCGGGATTGTTCAGGCTAACATACGGTCCAATGAATAGTATGCAGCAGGCGGTAACGACATGCGTCACGCTAAAGCGAGCAGGTTATGAATGTTCTGCGAAAGCACCAGAAGAATAAGGCTGGTGTTGGGGTGCTGTATCAGCGGCTTTTATAAGGGGAAGCAGGATCGGGTTTCGCATGAAACAAGCAACTTGATGCATGGACCTAGCTGCCAGAATTCACGCAAGCGTGATGCGGCCTTGTTCAAAAAATGTTTAGGGTACCCAGAGTGTTGTGGGGGTATTAAATCTCTGAGCACAAAATATTAATATGCCAGCGAGGCACATAGCGAAGGACAAGTTTATGACTGCATTCAGCAAAAATACTAAAATTTTAAGATCCAGCGTTGCCGCTTTGGCTCTTTTATTAGCCGCGCCTACAGCAACAATGATTAGCGCAGATCATCACGGTGACCGTGTTAGTCAGGCCGTAGCCAACAGCAACCGGAACCCCGAGAATATGATGCGGGATAGCGAACGAAAAGCTGGTGAGGTGATGCGTTTTTATGAAGTGAAAGCTGGCGATACGGTGCTTGATCTGTTTTCAGGGCGCGGTTACTTGACCGAAGTCTTTTCTGGTGTTGTTGGCGATAAGGGTAAAGTATATGCGCATCAGCGCGCAGGTGTGCGCTTTGACCGAATCAAAGATAAGCTTACTGAGCACTATAAGAAATTTGACAATATAGAGCTGATGGTTTCTGCCGATGGTACGCTGGACCTACCAGACGATTCGGTTGATATGGTTATGCTTTCATTGATATTGCACCACATGCATTTTTCCCCGGACGCACCTGATCAATTGCCAGAGCGTAGCAAGGCCCTGTTTGCGGAAATTCAGCGCGTTTTGAAGCCGGGCGGTACATTTGGCGTGATTGAGCATGCAGCTGCTAAGGGTGCTAGCCGCCAAGATAGCAATGATTGGCACCGGATTGATCCGGAAATGGCGATTGCGGACTTAACGTCCGTTGGTTTTGAATTTGTTGGCTCAAGCGATATGCACACCAACCCTGATGATAAAATGATGTCCGCTTGGGGCCCAGCTGGCATG
>Ga0316207_10003581_pt1 | contig 14254 bp, 11 predicted proteins | sample 6weekpyrite_MG_FD_204943 | JGI IMG/M metagenome (GOLD analysis project Ga0316207, IMG submission 204943) | Microbial mat bacterial communities from mineral coupon in-situ incubated in ocean water Damariscotta River, Maine, United States -... | ecosystem: Environmental > Aquatic > Marine >... | reverse complement strand
CGAATTTTTGACCGAGACAAACACTGTGCCCTCGCGCGGCAATGTCATGCCTGCTCCAAGCTGGGATTTGTAGAATGCAGGTTCAAAAGTCTTGTCGATCCCCATCACTTCGCCGGTTGATTTCATTTCCGGCGTTAGAACGGGATCGGCACCGGGGAAGCGGCTGAACGGGAACACCGCTTCCTTGATCGCCATATAATCAAAATCGCGTTTAAAGGGTTCAAAATCGGCAAGTTTCTCGCCTGCCATGATACGCGAGGCGATCTTTGCGACCGGCTGGCCAATGGCCTTTGCGACAAAGGGCACGGTCCGGCTAGCGCGAGGGTTCACCTCGATCAGATAGACCTCGCCACCCTTCACCGCGAACTGGACATTCATCAAGCCGCGCACACCCAGCGCGCGGGCAAGCGCCTCGCCTTGGCGTTCCATTTCCTCGACCACATCGTCGGGAAGCGAATATGGCGGCAATGTGCAAGCGCTGTCGCCCGAATGGACGCCCGCCTCCTCGATATGCTGCATGACGCCTGCGATGCGAACATCATCGCCATCGCACAGCACATCAACATCACATTCGATCGCATCGCGCAGATACTGATCGACCAGGACTGGGCTGTCGCCCGACACATTCACTGCCGTTTTGATGTAATCATCAAGCTGCGCTTCGGAATCGACGATCTCCATTGCTCGTCCGCCAAGGACGAATGACGGACGCAGCAGTACCGGATAGCCGATCCGCGCAGCCACAGCCGCCGCTTCGTCGCGGGTATATGCGATGCCGTTATCGGGCTGTTTGAGCTTGAGCTTGTCAACCAACTTGGCGAAACGTTCACGGTCTTCGGCGTGATCGATGGCGTCTGGTGATGTGCCAAGGATCGGGATCCCTGCATCTTCCAATGCCTGAGCGAGCTTGAGCGGTGTCTGCCCGCCAAACTGGACGATCACCCCGACAAGCTCACCCGATTGCTGTTCAACGCGCAGGATTTCGAGCACATCTTCAGCCGTCAGCGGCTCAAAATAGAGACGGTCAGACGTGTCATAATCGGTTGAAACCGTTTCCGGGTTGCAGTTGACCATGATCGTTTCATAGCCCTGCTCTGCCAACGCGAAGCAGGCGTGGACGCAGCAATAATCGAACTCGATGCCCTGCCCGATCCGGTTCGGGCCGCCGCCAAGAATGACAATCTTCTTTCGGTCAGATGGCATCGCCTCGTCTTCAGCTTCGCCAAAACTAGGCGCTTCGTAGGTCGAATACATATAAGGCGTAATCGCCTCGAATTCGGCGGCGCAGCTGTCAATCCGCTTAAAGACGGGGAGCACGCCAAGCTTGTGGCGCAATTGGCGCACTTCCTCTTCGCTGGTCGCGCCAGCCATCGCCTGCAATGCATCATGCAACAGGCCCGAACGCCGCGCCTGCGTTTCGGCAAGGCCGCCTGCAACCCCGACAGACCGCACCGCGAGCGTTGCCAATCGCTTGTCAGAAAAGCCCATAGCTTTCAGCCGCCGCAATGCGCCTGCATCATTGGGCAGTCCGTCGCTCGCAACTTGGCTTTCTGCTGCAATAATGGATTCGATCTGGCGCAGGAACCATGGGTCGTATCCGGTCACAGCGTTGATATCCTCAACGCTCAACCCCTCGCGGAAAGCCTGCCCAACCATAAGCAGGCGATCAGGCGTGCGGCGCGAAATGGCGGCAATGATGACATCGCGTGATACGCCTTCGAGTTCGGTCACGCGGTTGAACCCGTCGAGGCCCGTTTCGAGCCCGCGAAGCGCCTTTTGCAGCGATTCTGCAAAATTGCGCCCGATTGCCATTACCTCACCAACCGATTTCATCGCGGTGGCGAGCGAGGCCTCAGCGCCTTTGAATTTCTCAAACGCAAAGCGCGGGATCTTGGTCACAACATAGTCGATGGTCGGTTCAAAACTTGCAGGGGTTGCGCCGGTGATCTCGTTGGTGATTTCATCAAGCGTATAGCCCACCGCCAGTTTCGCCGCGACGCGCGCGATGGGGAAGCCGGTTGCTTTGGAGGCTAGCGCGGATGAGCGCGAAACACGCGGGTTCATCTCGATCACGATCAGGCGGCCATCCTTGGGATTGACTGCGAACTGGACGTTGGAACCGCCCGTTTCCACCCCGATCTCGCGCAGCACGTCGATGCTGGCGGTGCGCATGATCTGGTATTCTTTGTCAGTCAGCGTCAGCGCAGGTGCGACAGTGATCGAATCGCCCGTATGCACGCCCATCGGATCGACATTCTCGATCGAACAGATGATGATGGCATTGTCCGCACGGTCGCGGACCACTTCCATCTCGTATTCTTTCCAACCGAGTAGCGATTCCTCGATCAGAACCTCGGTTGTGGGCGATGCATCGAGGCCTTCGCGCACGATCCGTTCGAATTCATTCTTGTTATAGGCGATGCCGCCGCCCGTGCCGCCAAGCGTAAAGCTTGGCCGGATAATCGAAGGCAAGCCGGTGCGTTCGAGCACCTCGCGCGCCTCATCAACCGTGTTCGCAACACCGCTGCGCGCGCTTTCAAGGCCGATCTTATCCATCGCATCGCGGAAACGTTGACGGTTTTCAGCTTTGTCGATCGCGTCAGCCTTGGCGCCAATCATTTCAACGCCGTGCTTTTCGAGCACGCCCACCTCATCAAGGCTCAACGCGCAATTGAGTGCGGTCTGCCCGCCCATCGTCGGAAGCAACGCGTCAGGCTTTTCCTTGGCGATGATCTTTTCGACGATTTCCGGAGTGATCGGCTCGACATAGGTTGCATCGGCAAACTCCGGGTCGGTCATGATCGTTGCCGGATTGGAATTGACGAGGATGACGCGGTAGCCCTCCTCCTTCAGCGCCTTGATCGCCTGTGTGCCCGAATAATCAAACTCACATGCCTGCCCGATGATGATCGGACCTGCACCAATGACGAGGATCGAGGAAATGTCGTTACGTTTGGGCATCAGCTATCGTTCTCATTATCGCTGGTGGTGTCAGTGGTTTCTTCGGCGGTTGGTTCGACCGTTTGCTCTAGACGCGCAAATTCGACTTTGGTTAGGCGCATTCCGTCTTGCTGGCGCTCGCAGCCGGCAGGGATGATTTCGTCAAGCAAGAGCGGCTCGCCGCGCACACGATAAAGCGCCGGATCGTGTGCGAGGAAGAAGGCCCCCTTTTCGTCCACTGGCTCTGCAAGGAACCGCGCGCGCGCTGTCGAAGATTCGTTCGTGGCGAGATTTAGCCTCGTGCCTGCCGTTTCATCGGCACCGGTAACTGAAAGCTCTTTGATCGTATCGAAGTCGGCTTTGGTCACATCATAAGTGAAAGTCGGCACCCATAGATCGCCCTCATCAATCGTATCGAAGACTTCATCGCGTTTGAGGCTGGCAGTTCTGGCAAGGCACGCCTCAACGCTTTCCGCCCCCTCACGCGGGTCCGAATTGTCGAACAACGCGCAGGATGGGAGTAGTAAAGCGAAAAGCAGAATTGCTGTGCCACGCATGGTCTAACCCAGCCCCCCAACGAACTTCTCGAACAGATAGAAGCTATCCTGCGGTCCCGGACTTGCCTCAGGGTGATATTGCACTCCAAACGCCTGCTTTCCCTTCACCGCGATCCCGCAATTTGAGCCGTCGAACAGGCTCACATGGGTTTGCTCTAGGGTGTCTGGCAGAGTGTCCGCATCGACGGCAAAGCCGTGGTTCATGCTGGTAATCTCGACGAGATCTTTAGTTTCGCCCCAGCCTTCGCCAACGCGCTGGACGGGATGGTTTGCGCCGCGATGGCCCTGATGCATTTTCACCGTCTTGGCTCCTGCCGCCAGCGCCAGCATTTGATGGCCAAGGCAGATGCCGAACAAAGGCATGTCCGCATCGAGAAGCGCCTTGATCACCGGCACCGCATATTCCCCGGTCGCCGCCGGATCGCCCGGGCCGTTGGAAAGGAATACGCCGTCAGGTGACAGCGCCATAATGTCTTCAACCGAGGTCTTAGCCGGGACCACAGTCACCTTTGCCCCTGCGCGCACAAGATTGCGAAAGATGTTGTCCTTTGCGCCGTAGTCGATCGCCACGACATGCGGTGTCGCATCGTGTGCAGCGCGGCCATAGCCGTGGCCAAGACGCCAATAGCCGCCTTCCCAACCTTCCTGCGCATCGCGGGTCACGCGCGAGGCCAGATCCATTCCTTCAAGCCCTGCCCACTCGCTTGCCCGCGCCAACAGCGCGTCGAGATCAAATTTGCCATCTGGTGCGTGGGCAACAATCGCATTGGGTGCGCCCGACAAGCGGATGCGGCGGGTCAGAGCCCGCGTATCCACGCCCGACAGCCCAATCTTGCCCATGCGCTCCATCCAATCGGTAAAGCGTTCAAGGCTGCGAAAATTGGAAGGCTCGGTCACATCTTCGCGCACAATGCAGCCAACCGCACCTTCGACCTTGCTCTCCACATCATCGGCATTTGCCCCGACATTGCCGATGTGAGGAAAGGTGAAGGTGACGATCTGCGCCGCGTAAGACGGGTCAGTCATCACTTCCTGATAGCCCGTCATCGCGGTGTTAAAGCACACTTCGCCAACCGCGCTTCCGCCCGCGCCAAAGCCCTTTCCCCAGATGACCGTTCCATCGGCCAGAACAAGACAACCTGTCGCATCCTTGGGTTGCGCAAGACGAGTGGCAGCAGAAGCCATTTGGGGCTCTCCGAGTCAGGGGTTTCCAGCTATGTCGCTAAGTCTCACCGGCTAGGCTTGCGCATGGCGTCCGTCAACCTATCTCATGGGTCAATATTCGGCTAAGCAGCCGAGTTTCTAAATCCATCCACAGAAAGAACCTGAAACGATGATCCGCGACGACATCAAGGCCGCCACCATCACCGCCATGAAGGCCAAGGAAAAAGACCGCACCGCGACGCTCCGCCAGATATCGGCCAAGATCAAGGACCGCGATATCGAAGAGCGTACCAGTGGCGAGGATATCGATGACGATGCTCTGGTCACCAGCGTTCTGCAAAAAATGGCCAAGCAGCGCCGCGAATCGATTGAGATGTATTCTCAAGGCGGGCGCGATGAACTTGCCGCCAAAGAAGAAGCCGAGCTGGCCGTGATCGGCGAATTCCTGCCGCAAATGATGAGCGAGGATGAAACCAAAGCCGCAATCGAGGCGATCAAAGCCGAAACCGGGGCGTCTTCGATGGCCGACATGGGCAAAGTTATGGGCGCGCTAAAGGCGAAACACGGCGCGGTGCTCGACGGGAAACTGGCGAGCGGTCTGGTGAAGGCGGCGCTTTCCTGACCTCAAAACCGGTTCTCCCCACAAGCATACCCACAAGAGGGGGCAAAGTGCGCTTGAACCTTTGATGGTTCGGGCGCACTAATCTTTTATGGCCATCACCCCGCAATGGAAGGACGAGCTGCGCGCGCGGATCACGTTATCGACCGTGATCATGCGCACCGACAAGCTCCAGCGTGCAGGCCGCGAATGGAAGGCGTGTTGCCCGTTCCATGATGAAAAGACGCCCAGCTTTACGGTCAACGATCAAAAGGGGTTCTATCATTGCTTTGGCTGCGGGGCGCATGGCGATGTCATCAGCTGGATGATCGAACAGCGCGGCCTGTCCTTTATCGACGCGATCAAGGAATTGGCCGCCGAAGCCGGCATGGAGGTTCCAGCTCCCGATCCGATTGCTGCCAAGCGCGCAGAAAAGCGTGCCGAACTCGTCGATGTGACGACCGAGGCGCAGGAATGGTTCGTCCACAATCTACGCAGCGATCAGGGGCGCGAGGCACTCGACTACCTGAAGCGGCGCGGCTTTAGCCGTGAAATCCTGCGCGAATTTGCCTTTGGCTATGCCCCAGAAAGCAAGCAGGCGCTTATCAACGCGCTTGCCCGTTTCGATGACCGGATGCTGGTGGAAACCGGCATGCGGATCGAAACCGATGATGGCACCACTTATGATCGGTTCCGCGGGCGCGTCATGTTGCCGATACAGGATGCGCGCGGGCGGGTAATCGCCTTTGGCGGGCGCATTCTGGAAAATCGCGATGGTCTTGCGAAGTATCTCAACTCGCCCGACACGCCGCTGTTTGACAAGGGCCGCACGCTCTACAACCTGCATCGCGCCGCGCCTGCTTCGCGCCAGACCGGACGGGTCGTGGTGGTCGAAGGCTATATGGATGTCATCGCGCTTGCGCAGGCCGGATTTGAAGACGCAGTTGCTCCGTTGGGAACGGCGCTAACCGAAACACAGCTCGAGATGCTGTGGCGTATGGTTGAGGTGCCGCTGCTTTGCTTTGATGGCGATGCGGCCGGGCAAAAGGCGGCGATGCGCGCAATTGGCCGCGCCCTGCCCATGCTGGCGCCAAGCCGCTCGCTTGCGATTGTACGCCTGCCTTCCGGCCTTGATCCCGATGACCTAATCAACGATCAAGGTGTTGATGCGATGGCCAAGCTGCTCGATCAACCCAAAAGCCTGCTCGACACTTTGTGGGAATTTGAACGCGACGCGCAGCCGCTGACCAGTCCCGAATCAAAGGCTGGATTGAAAGCGCGGCTGATGGAGCATGTCGATACAATCCAGGATCGCGATATCCAGTCGCTCTATCGGCGCGACCTGCTCGATCGGTTCTCTGCCTTTGCCTATCCGCCGCGCGAACAACGCCAACAGAGCCGCAACGCTCCGTGGAAGGGTGCCAAACAATCGCCGCGGGGTCTGTCGCAGGATGCGCGCTCTACACTTCAACGCGCCATGTCAGGCGGTCAGCGCGCGACATTTATCTCTTCGGTGATTGCCGGATTTGTGCGCCATCCCGGTGAGATCGAACGCCATGCAGAGGCGCTCACACGGCTCGCCAAACTCGACCCGAATGTCGCACCTGCAATCGAATCGTTGATTGAACTGTCAGAAACGCTTGATTCGCGCGGGGAAAGCGCCATATCGCAGTTGCAAGGCTATCCTGCCCCACCGGAAGACCAACGTTACGCCTTTCTTCGAGAAGGCACACCACCCGGTGAAGCGCGCGAGGAATTGGCCGAAGCTGTGTCGTTGCTGGCCCAGAAACCAGCGCTCGAAGCTGCTATGGCGGCGACGATCGCGCGTTTTGACGAAGATCCGGAAGGATCCTTTGCCGAGCAAGCCCGCCTGCGAACACAGATCACGACAGTTGAAGAGCGCCTGAAGGCATTCGGACGCAGAAAAGCCGGTGCACCGGCTGAACAGGATTAGACCGGCTTTATTGGCTGGTCGGGAACAAACAAAGGTGATTGGGCGCGGAGGTTTTGCGCATTCCTCCAAGCGATACACCAGCAAACGGATTGACGAGTTATATGGCATCGACCGCTAAAACCTCTGACAAAGACGACGCACCGCTGATCGACCTCAATGAAGCTTCGGTGAAGAAGCTCATGACCAAGGCGAAGAAGAAAGGCTACATCACCTATGATGAGCTAAACGCGGCGTTGCCTTCAGGCGAGATGAGCCCCGATCAGATCGAGGACATCCAGACCGCGCTTTCCGAAATGGGTGTGCAGATCGTCGAAAACGACGAAGAGGCTGAGGCTGAGGCCGAACAGGAAGCCGAAGTCGCCGAAATGCAGGTCGATGAAGGCAAGAAGGAAGCCAAGAAAGAGGTAAAGCCTGCCGCGGCCAAGAAAACCTCGACCGGTGAGCGGACCGATGATCCTGTGCGCATGTATCTGCGCGAAATGGGCGCAGTTGAACTGCTCAGCCGCGAAGGCGAAATCGCGATTGCAAAGCGGATCGAATCTGGCCGCGATATGATGATCATCGGCCTATGCCAAAGCCCGATCACTTTCCACGCGATCATCCAGTGGTCCGAAGCTCTCAATTCAGAAGATATGCAGCTGCGCGAGATCCTCGATCTTGATGCGATGCTCTCCAAGGAACCTCCACCTGACAAGATGGAGGAAGAGAACGAAGAAGATGACGGCGAGATTTCCGAAGAAACCGCCGGCCCTACCATCGTTGACGATGAAGATGCCGATTCCGACGAAAGCGAAGACGGCGAAGACGGCGAAGAAGGCGGCGCCAAGAAGGAAGAAGAGGAAGAGGAGGACAACACCCTTTCTCTTGCTCAGATGGAAGCCGCGCTTAAGCCCGAAGCGATCGAACGCTTTGCGCGTATCACCAAGCTGTTCAAGACCTTCGAAAAACTTCAGGCAGAACGCGTTGAAACCATCGCTGGAGGGGGTGAATTCCCCAAGGCGAAGGAGAAGAAATACGAAAAGCTTGGCGATGAACTCACCGCCGAAGTGGAATCGATGCAATTCCACGCGACCAAGATCGAATTCCTGGTCGATAACCTTTACGCCTTCAATCGCCGCCTGACCGCATTGGGCGGGCAGATGCTGCGTCTGGCAGAGCGCCACAAGATTAAGCGTATCGACTTCCTCAATTCCTATGTCGGAAACGAGCTGGACGATGGCTGGATCAAGGCCAACGCCAAGAAGGACAAGAAGTGGAAGGCCTTCCTCGACAAGGAAGAAGCCGCGATTGACCGTATCCGCACCGAAATTACCGATATCGCTGCGCAAACCGGCATGGCGCTCCCCGAATTCCGCCGCATCGTAAACATGGTGCAAAAAGGCGAACGCGAAGCGCGTATCGCAAAGAAAGAGATGGTTGAAGCGAACCTTCGTCTGGTTATCTCCATCGCGAAGAAATACACCAACCGCGGCTTGCAATTCCTTGATCTTATTCAGGAAGGTAATATCGGCCTGATGAAGGCGGTCGACAAATTCGAATATCGCCGTGGCTACAAATTCAGCACCTATGCGACCTGGTGGATCAGGCAGGCAATCACGCGTTCAATCGCGGATCAGGCCCGCACGATCCGCATTCCGGTCCACATGATCGAAACGATCAACAAACTGGTGCGCACCTCGCGTCAATTCCTCCACGAAGAAGGCCGCGAGCCGACGCCAGAGGAAATGGCAGCGCGTCTTTCCATGCCGCTTGAAAAAGTGCGCAAGGTTATGAAGATTGCAAAAGAGCCGATCAGCCTCGAAACGCCGATTGGCGATGAGGAAGATTCGCATCTGGGCGACTTCATCGAAGATAAGAACGCGATCATTCCGGTTGATGCCGCCATTCAGGCCAACTTGAAAGAAACCGTGACCCGCGTCCTCGCCTCGCTCACCCCGCGCGAAGAGCGCGTGCTGCGTATGCGTTTTGGCATCGGGATGAACACCGACCACACCCTCGAAGAGGTCGGTCAGCAATTCTCGGTTACCCGCGAACGTATCCGTCAGATCGAAGCGAAAGCATTGCGCAAGCTCAAGCATCCAAGCCGTTCACGCAAGATGCGAAGTTTCTTGGATCAATAGAAGGTAAGGGGATTCTGAATTCAAGCCACAGGAGCCGATTTAGAATCTTCGCCCCATATTGCTGAATGGCCCAAGACGCCTCAATGTAGTGTCCTCGAGAACGAACTCATCGGGGACTACTGGCGTGCTTGTCTGCGGGAATGATGAGAAATCTTCCATAACTTCAGCAACTTCACTTGCTGGAATTGCAGACCAACGAATGACATTGGCTTGTGTCAAAGCGAAGTCACCGATGTTGGTAAGTTCCCCAGCGACGACCTCGAAGCTCGGCGTTTCACTTGCGTAGCCTCGGCTTGGACGAGAAACTGATACGCTACCGCCACCACCAAATGACATTCGCTGACCGCACGTCTGTCCAGGTCTAGGCACTCCGGGGCAATCGACGCCATGGGCAACCAGACTGTATCTTCCCGGCGGCAATTGAAAAGCCTTTGGAGCATAATCGGTTGTGTCATTGCCGACGGCCATAAAACCATTCTTGCGGCTAAACCGGAAAACGTCATCGTCGTTGTCGATGCTTCCGCCTTCCCTTAGAAAGTACACATTCAACTTGCCCGGTAGATATTTCTCACTGCGCACAGAAACGACAACGACGCCCATCTCATCCCTGAGCGAATTCTCTGCCCTTATGCTCCTCGGCTTGGTCCCTGGATCTGCGGAAGCGGTTACGGGAACCATCAGCAGTAGCGCAGTAAGAAAAAGTGCAACTCTTTTGATCATCTTCTTGCCCAAAACTTTCTAAACTATGAGCAGTTCATAACATTGTGATTAGGATCGGGAAATCTGTATTTTCAATACACCATCAACACAGGCCAAACCGTCCTAAAACTCTAATACCGCCTGTTCCAGTCATCATCGAGACTGCGAGCATTCAATCCGTATTTCAGCCTGAATTCACCGGGAATGATCGGTTCGGGCGCATTGGGCATGCGGGAAAATCGGCGGCGTGTGCGCTCTACTTCTTCAACGGGAAGTTCTGCCCATTCGATTGTGTTGCGCGCGGTAAGGATGAAATCGCCTGCATAAGTCACAGAGCCTGCGTTCACTTCGAAAGTCGGTGCAATCTGGTGATAGCCGCGGCTTGGGCGTGAAATCTCTTGCGCCCCGCCCAGCCCGTTGAAATCAACCAGACAGCGCTCTTCCTCGGCAGGGATTTTGGGGCAGCTCACACCATGTGCGACCAGACGGTATGTGCCCGCCCGCAATTGAAACGCGCGCACTTTAAAGCCCAACGTATCATTGCCGAACGACAGGAACCCCTGCCGCCTTTCGAACCGGATGACATCATCGTCGTTGGTGATGCTCCCGCCTTCGCGCAGGAAGAACACTCCCAACGTGTCTTCGAGATAAAGCTCGCTGCGGATCGAAATGACTACAGCTCCGTACCCTTCATCAACCGACGACGCGCGTGACACGCGTTCAGCGCGGGTGCCGGGATCGGCCAAGGCCTCACTCCAGGATGGCAGGGTAAGGCAGACAAGCAAAAGGGCGATGAATCCAATGCGCATGGCAGCGATAAGTCCAGCATTTTTCAGGTTTGGGGCGCCAGAAATGAAACAAGCAGCCCCCAAGCACAAGGCCCGCATCTTCACCATGTTGCGAAAAACTGGTTCTAGGCGTCGAAAAGCCGCTTTCTCGGGGTGGAGTCCTAGAAGGCCTCTCTCTATGTAGCGCGCATGCGTATAGCCATTGCCTCAGACCACGCCGCCATCGACATGAAGGCCGAACTTGCCGAATATTTGATGGATGAAGGCCACGAAGTCGCCGATCTCGGCCCCGAAAACGGCGATAGCGTCGATTATCCCGACTATGGATACAAGCTCGCTAATGTCGTTGCCGACGGCACGGTTGAGTTTGGTGTCGCTTTGTGCGGATCGGGGATCGGCATCTCGATCAGCGTCAACCGCCATCCCGGCGTGCGCTGCGCATTGGTGTCAGAGCCGCTGTCGGCGGCGCTGGCCCGCGAACACAACAACGCCAATTGCATTGCTATCGGCGCAAGGCTGACCGGAATTGAAATGGCAAAATCCTGTGTTGCCACCTTCATCAACACCCAGTTTGCCGATGAAGGCAACCCCAATGGCCGCCATCAACGCCGCGTCGCAAAACTCGGCAATCCGCCCATCGACCCCGATCATATCGAAACCCATCAGTGAGCCTAAACATTATGAGCACAGCGCCTTCCCAGGTTACCAACTCGATGCACGAATTCTGGCACAATGATCTCGCCACGACCGACCCTGATATTGCAGCGGCGATCGGCAACGAGCTTAAGCGTCAGCAAGACAAAATCGAATTGATCGCGAGTGAGAATATCGCGTCTACCGCTGTGCTCGAAGCGACCGGCAGCGTCTTCACCAACAAATATGCAGAGGGCTATCCGGGCAAACGGTATTATGGCGGCTGCGATTATGCAGATGTTGTAGAAACACTGGCAATTGACCGCGCTAAACAGCTGTTTGGATGCGAATTTGCGAACGTTCAACCCAATAGCGGCAGCCAGATGAACCAGGCGGTTTTCCTCGCCATGCTTCAACCGGGCGACACATTCATGGGGCTGGATCTCAATTCGGGCGGGCACCTCACCCACGGATCTCCTGTGAATATGAGCGGCAAGTGGTTCAATCCCGTCAGCTACGGCGTTACTGAAGGCGATGAGCTGATTGACATGGAGGCGGTTGCCGCAACAGCGCGCGAGCACAAACCAAAGCTGATCATTTGCGGCGGCACCGCCTATTCGCGGGTCTGGGACTTTGCCGCTTTCCGCAAAGTCGCCGATGAAGTGGGCGCGATCCTGCTTTGTGATATGAGCCATATTTCAGGCTTGATTGCAGGCGGGGCGCACCCCTCGCCCTTCCCGCATTGCGATATCGTGACCACCACCACGCATAAAAGCCTTCGCGGCCCGCGTTCGGGCGTCATCCTCTGGAATGACGAGAAATTCACCAAGCCGCTGAACATGGCTGTCTTTCCCGGCCTTCAGGGCGGCCCGCTGATGCATGTCATCGCAGCCAAAGCGGTTGCCTTTAAAGAGGCGCTGGCACCAGAGTTTAAGAGCTATGCCCACCGCGTGGTCGAAAACGCGCGTGCGCTTGCGGCAAGTCTTGAGGAAAACGGTTTGCGCATCGTTTCGGGCGGGACCGACAATCACTCAATGCTGGTCGATCTCACTGCAAAAGACGTGACCGGCAAAGCTGCCGAAGCCGGCCTCGATCGTGCATGGCTGACGTGCAACAAGAACGGCATCCCGTTCGATACGCGCTCACCCTTTGTCACAAGCGGCATCCGCCTTGGCACGCCTGCGGGCACCACTCGCGGCTTTGGTCCGGCAGAATTTCGCACCGTCGGCAAATTGATCGCTGAAGTTGTCGAAGGCCTTTCCAAGAACGGCGCCGAAGGTGACGCACAGATCGAACAGAGCGTGCGCAGCCGCGTTGCTGATCTGTGCAAGGACTTCCCGGTTTACCCGGGCCGTTAAGGCAGAGAACAAGCCATGCGCTGCCCCTTTTGCGCCAATGACGACACGCAGGTGAAGGATTCGCGTCCGACCGAGGATTCGACCGCCATCCGCAGGCGCCGCCAATGCAGTTCGTGCGGAGCGCGTTTTACGACCTTTGAACGCATACAGCTGCGCGAAGTGACAATCGTGAAATCAGGTGACCGGACCGAACCCTTTGATCGTTCCAAGATCGAACAATCGGTGGCGCTCGCCTGCCGCAAACGCGGCGTATCGCAGGAACGGATCGACCAGTTGATTTCCGGCATCCAGCGGCAGGTTGAAACCGCCGGCGAACCCGAAGTTGCCTCCTCTCGCATTGGCGAAATGGTGATGGACGGGCTGAAACAGATCGACAGCGTTGCCTATATCCGTTTCGCATCGGTCTATCGCGACTTTTCCGAAGCCCGCGATTTTGAAGAGTTTGCCAGCACTGTCGCCGAAGCGGCGCAAGACTAAGGTGGCAAACAAGCCCATCATCGTTCTTGTCCGGCCGCAGCTGGGCGAAAATATCGGCAAGGCCGCGCGCGCGATGCTCAATTTCGGGCTTACCGAAATGCGCATCGTTAATCCACGCGATGGCTGGCCCAACCCGTCGGCTGGCCCGGCAGCGGCAGGCGCGGATATCGTGCTCGATAGTGCCAAAGTGTTTTCAACCACCGCAGAGGCGGTTGCCGATTGCGAGCACGTTTACGCCACTACTGTGCGCAAGCGCGGCGTAACCAAGCCGGTTGTCGGCCCAGATGGTGCCGCGCGGTTGATGCATGAGCAACCCGGCCGCCACGCAGTGCTGTTCGGACGCGAGGCGTCAGGGCTTGAAACAGATGATGTCGCGCTTGCCCGCCACATTCTGACCGTGCCGATCAATCCTCAGTTCGGTTCGCTGAACCTTGCACAAGCGGTAATCTTGGTCGCCTATGAATGGTCGCGGATCGGGCGCGAACACGACGATGGCGAACTGGTTCAACCCACCGCCGAAGATGAAGTCCTGCCCCCTGCCCCGCAGGATGATCTGGAGGGGCTAATCAGCCATTTCGAAAAGATGCTGGCTCCGCGCGGTTACTTTCTGCCCGAGGCGCGGCGTGATGCAACATTGCGCACACTGCGCAGCGTTTTGACAAGGCCGGGCTGGAACCATCTAGAAGTGCGCACATTCCGCGGCATTTTGAGCACGCTTGAACGGGCAAAGCGCCAAGAAGACTGACACTCGACTAGCGACATGGACAAGCACGGCATCGCTCGTTATCGCGCATTTTCCCTCTAGCAAATTCAACGAGTTCCAAGATGAAATTCATTCTTCCGCTGATCGCAGCAGCTGGTGTTGCTCTGTCTGTTCCGGCCATCGCTGATGAACCGCGTGCTCAGACCGAAAATGAAGCAAGCGAACAGACAAGTCAGAACGCCGAAGCTGCTCCTGAAGCACAG
>Ga0316207_10003580_pt1 | contig 14260 bp, 11 predicted proteins | sample 6weekpyrite_MG_FD_204943 | JGI IMG/M metagenome (GOLD analysis project Ga0316207, IMG submission 204943) | Microbial mat bacterial communities from mineral coupon in-situ incubated in ocean water Damariscotta River, Maine, United States -... | ecosystem: Environmental > Aquatic > Marine >... | reverse complement strand
ATGCCACTGAGGTTGATACTGAAATTAATTTGGATTTGGTATCGGTGCTTAATCAGGTCTTTGATAAAGCGGTGAGTGGTCAGTATAAACCACGATTCCAACAAGGCGAAAACGCTTGGATTAAAAGCGGGGCGTTTCACTATGCTGAATGAACTCTATTCCATTTACCGGGGACTGAAAGCTGTTGGAGAATCGCCAGCGATTAAACATAACGACATTCAATCGCCGGGTATGGGTACAACGTTTCGTGTGATGCTTGATGAGCATGGTCAGGTAAGCTCGGTTAAGTTAATGACCAGGGAGCAGATTAAAAATAGCTGGTCATTGGGCAATGGTAACAAAAATCAGTTTCCGGCGGTGAAGGTTGTTTATCCCTTGTTGGCGGAAGGGCATGCAGATTATATTGCTTGGAAAGAAAAAACTAATAAACCCAGTGAAGCGGAATATCGAGAACTCATTGAGGGGGTAACCCAGCAGCATTCAGTCGATTTGTCGCACATTAGTTGTTGGCCGAGTTATCGTAAGCAGGTATTGGCGCGTAAAGAACAGCTGGAAGGCATTGAGGATTGTGAGGCGGTTTATCAGTTGTTTGATCGATACAGTCAAACTAAAACCGGGGTAGAGATACTTGAACAAGCTGCCACTCTGTTGATTGAATCGGCTCTACAGGGCGTAGATATAGATAGCTTAAAGCATACTTGCACCCTATTATTTGGCGATGATGTCACTCCAAAAGGTGAGATTAAAGATGGGAAACGAGTCACCTTAATCCTCGATTGTTTTCCTCAAGCGGACATTGATATCTACGCATCATCCAGAGACCAAGTGGGGGGTCTTTCGCGAGCTTTGTTCGCCGCAGAATTAAAAACTAATCAAAATATCCGAAATGATGAGTGTGCTCTTACCGGAGAGATCAGTCAGGTAGTTTACGATATATTTCCAAAAGAAAAATTGAACGTTGTAGGGAGTACCACTCTGTTTGCTAAAAATGCAACCACCAGTGGCCCCACCGTTAAACGATACGATACCGCGGGCGGAGCGGCGTTTTCTGTTTCCGACAAGCTTAGCCAGGAATTGGCGGCCAGTATTGCCTTTATTAATTCGGAAAAATTCAAAAATCAAACTTGGTCAAAACTGCCGTCAACTCACGGAGCATCACCTAGCTTGTTATTGGCCTATTGCAAAGAAGATTGGGAGTTGCCACTGACACCCTTAATTACGGGGGAGTCAGAAGTTGAAGATTTCGATGATTATCTTGATGTTGCTGAGTCAGTGTTAGCATCGTTTAGAGGAAAGGAGCTAAGTCTTGATGCGGCCGTCGACTTTGTTGAAATCATCGTTTTGGATAAGGCCAACCGTAAAATAAATTTCAGTACGACAGCCAAAGTAGGTGATTTGATTTATGCGGCAGAACAATGGAAACAGGCTTGTCTAAATTCACCTAGCTTTAAATTGTACGCTCTGACACATAAAAATGAAAAACAGATGTGCCCACCCTGGGCGATTAGTCCACAGCAGGTGATGTATTTGTCACGTCAAAAATATATACGAGATGGCAGTGATTCAACAACACTGCCCGGCATCAGCTTTTCCGACGTCATGAAGTTATTTCTTAGAAAAAATAATGGTGCCTTGGCAAACCGTTGTTTGCGACGTTTTGTTGATCAATACCAGCCTTTATTTAACTACTGTGCTTTAAGCCGATTGCAGCGAGTTCTGAGGGCCAAAGCCTATGTGAAAGCTGAACCTAAAAATAATGCTCATGCCTTAAGCGCTGTCACATTGTTTGCAGTGCTTTTATTCAAAATTGGACGAACAAAGGAGATCTATATGAATGATTTTGCGTTTCAGCTGGGACAGTTATGTTCGGCGATGGATGAGTTGCATATCGGTTATTGCAAAAGCGAACGCAAAGGCGATATTCCAAATTCATTGTTAGGGAATCAGGTCTATGGCATGGCGTTACAAAACCCAACTAAAGCACTGGGGTTTATGGCGTCTCGCAGGAGACCTTATGATTCCTGGGTCAGTCGAATGGTGGCCAATAATATTCGCTCGAAAGATGATGCTGTAACATCGGCGATTTTTGCTCAAAGATGGGCGAAAAAGCAAGCCGAACAGCTGCATGAGTATATAGGCAGCCCTATAGTTTCCTCTGATGCATACAAAGCCGAACTTATGCTTGGGTATTTAGCTGGGCGTCCTTATGAGAAGAAAAACACGTCAACAGAGAGAAATGAAAAACAAGGAGAAGATTCATGACTACACCTTTTAACCGCCATGTCGGCTTGTTAGTTTTAGATGTCACAATGTCCAACCCAAACGGTGATCCAGATATGGAGTCCGAACCAAGAACTCGCGAGCTAGATGGCCTCGGAATGATTTCACCTGTTTCTCTAAAGAGAAAGTTGCGGGATTTGGTGAGTGAAGAGTCTGAAGTTTTTACTGTAGCTAAGCAGCAGCTCAACCTTGGTGCAGGTACGCATAATCAATTTAATATTTTGGAAGAGCGGGGAAGAGATAGGGATGCAATCAAAGCAATGGATAAAGCCGAGTTTATGCAAACTTATTGGGATGCTCGTATGTTTGGCAACACCTTTCTTGAATCATTAAAAGATGCGGAATTGAGTAAAGAGCAAAAAAAGAAAAAAGAAGAAGGAGGGTATGCGCATTTAATTAATACTGGAGCAACTCAAGTGGGGGTGGGTCTATCGATTTCACCTATTGATGTTGTTCGGATGACCAACACCAACAAAGCAGGTGTAGAGAGCGATAAAGACAGGGGAATGGCACCTTTGGCATTTCGAGTGGTGCAGCATGGTATTTATTGTATTCCTATTTTTGTGAACCCAAGTATTGCTAAAAAAACGGGCGCAACTGCTGAAGATCTGGATTTGCTGAAATTTATGCTGCCCTATGTTTATGAACACACCGCTTCTGCGATTCGACCTCAAATTTCAGTTTTACATGCATGGTTTGCTGAGCATAAAAACACTTTGGGTTCTTGTCCTGAGCACTTATTGATTAATGCATTAACGCCTAAGTTAAAAGCTGGAGTGACACAATCGACATCAGCAAACGATTACGATATTCCTGAGCGAGATGATTTGGGTGATTTGCTAAATCGATTTAAAGATGTTCGAGATCTGGCGAACGAATAATGATTTACCTTGCTCACACACCACCCAGGGAGAAACCTGAGTTGGAAGCTCATCGATATGCAGATCATATTGATGAGATAATGAGTTATGGATTAGCTTTATTTGACTATTTGTTATCGTTTTCTAGTTTGGTTGATACGGAGAAAGATGACCTCCGCCAAACCTTTGAAGCAGCGCTAATGTTACACGATATGGGTAAGCTGGATGAGTCAATTCAGCGAATATTTCGTGGTGAAGACTCTGGTCGCTTGCCAATAGATCATATTGAAGCAGGTGTTGCCATCGCTGATGAGATGGGAAATGAATTGTTGGGCTGGCTGATTCGCGGCCACCATGCTCCAGGGTTGCCGAGTAAAAAAACAGAGAAAAATTTTACCAGGCAGTTACGCAAAAAATTTCAACTGAACCTAACACACTACAGTCTCAGAGGTTTGCGTCATAAAAGGGATAAAAATCTCACTACTGATTGGAATGTTCACAAAAAAGCGATCGTTACTACAAACGAAAGAATAGCGATATATAAACAACGACAGATTGAATCTTGTGGTCAGTGGCCTCAGCTTAGTTTGAAGTTGCCCTCTAGCAGTTTAACGCCACGTGTGATGCTCTCTTGCTTAGTCGATGCCGATCATAGCAGCGCGGCTTGTTACAGCCAAGACAAGTCCATGTCACCTTTTAAACCTGCACAAACGCATTGGCAACAACGTTTGTTGGCTTTAGATAACTATATTTTAAGCGTGATTGATTCGAGCGAAGACCCTCATAGTCATCGTAATCAAATGCGAGGTGAATTTTATCGGCATTGTTTTGATGGGGAGCTGTTTGACTATCGCTTGGTTGCTTGTTCTGCACCGGTGGGTTTGGGTAAAACAACCTCAGTAATGGCTTATTTACTTCGTTGTGCAATTAAAGATGATTCCAGCCGAATTTTTGTTATCGCACCTTTTTCTAACATCATTGATCAAACTGTCAAGGTGTTACGTAAAGCGGTTGTGTTGGATGGTGAAGATGCCACATCGATTGTGGTCGCGCATCATCACAAGGCAGAGTTTAGCAATAAGGATATGCGTCAATATGCAGCCAGTTGGCAAGCGCCCATCGTAGTCACTACAGCGGTACAGTTTTTTGAAACGCTCGCGGCCTCCAGCCCCTCAAAACTTCGGAAGCTGCACAATGTGATCGGTGCTGCGGTTTTTATTGATGAGTCTCACGCCTGTCTACCTGCCGAGTTATTAGCTGTTAGCTGGTATTGGATGAAGCAGTTGGCCGATAACTGGCGATGCAATTTGGTTTTTTCATCAGGCTCGATGGTAAAATTTTGGCAAGACAGCTACCTAGTCAACGAAGGCGTTCGTACATTGCCAGATTTACTACCTGACTCGTTAAAATCAAAAACCCAACAGGCAGAGGTACGGCGGGTTGTTTTTGGCCGGATTGAAGCCCCCCTAAAACGTGATGAGTTAGTTGAACGTATACAATCGGATGAAACTTGGGGTGAGTTTATCAACCAAGACAAACCATCCTGTTTAGTGATTTTAAATACTGTGCAATCGGCAGCGGTCATTGCAGATACGCTGGAAAGAAGCTTAGATGATAAAAATAATGAATTATCTAATAAAATTGTTTTGCATCTATCGACCGCTTTAGCACCCAAGGATAGAGAGAGAATACTTAAAGAGGTTATCATTAGACAAGGTGATAGTGATTGGAATCGTCGCCCTTGGTACTTGATTGCCACTAGCTGTGTTGAAGCCGGTGTCGATTTGGACTTTGCCGTTGGCTTTCGTGAACGCTGTTCGGTAACTAGTTTTTTACAAGTGTCTGGACGAATCAATCGGCATGGCAACCGAGCTTTTGGTCGATTATTCGACTTTTCTATTTTTGCTGAAGATGGCCTAAATCATCACCCTGGCTTTAAGGAGTCATCCGATATTTTGAACCACCTGTGGTTAGAAATAATTAATGACAAAATGGATAGTAGCGTGCTTTGTAGTAAAGCTATTCGCAAAGAACTTTCTCGATTTCCTGTAAAAAAATCTAAATCAGAACTGTTGATATCGGAAGAACAAAAGCAGAGTTTTCAGGAGGTATCGACTGATTATCGAATTATTGATTCTGAAACGGCTACCGTGATTATTGATAAAGGGTTAGTGAAGAAACTTGAACAAGGAGTTCCTGTAAATTGGCAAGATTTACAAAATAACTCTGTACAACTATGGGCTAATAAAATTAAAAAATTTAACTTGAAACCCATTGCAGGCTGCTTACATGATGACATCTATTCTTGGATAGATACTTACGACTATGACCCACAATTTCTGGGCATTATGGCTGGGGTGTTAGATCCTAAGTATTTTTTTACAGTCGATGGGGGCGTTTTTTAGTGTCTGTACCATCTACCTCTCAACTCATCATCTACCAAACCGAAAACGGACAATCCCGTCTTGAGGTTCGGCTGGGGGAGGAAGTCGTCTGGCGTTCACAGAATCAGGGTGAAAAGAAAACCTTCATAAGGAAGTGTCCGCTATGAAAAAATTAATCCGTAATTCCACCGCAGAATTTCTGATTTTCACCTCTCAGGCGGGTGAGGGGAGTATTGAGGTCCGGGTTGAGGACGAGACCGTTTGGTTGACTCAAAAACTGATTGCTGAGTTGTTTGGTAAGTCGGTATCTACCATTAATGAGCATATTAAGAATATTTACGCTGATTATGAGCTAGATGAAAGCGCGACGCTGAGAAAATTCGGGAATTCCGAATTTTCTACCAAACCAACCAATTTCTACAACCTGGACATGATTATCTCCGTCGGTTATCGCGTCAACTCCAAACGTGCCACCCAATTTCGCCAGTGGGCAACTCAGGTACTCCGCGAGTTTGCCATTAAAGGTTTTGTGCTGGATAACAAGCGCCTGGAGAATGGTGCTTTTTTGAGCGAAGACTATTTTGAAAGATTGTTTCTCGTTCCCATGCTCCGCGTGGGAATGCATACGAGCTTAAGCTATGGGTAGAAATCGATATAGAATCACAAGCCCAGAGGCACCGCATTTCGCTACTCTCACGGTGCTGCACTGGATACCTGTGTTTACGCGTCCGGAGACGGTGGAAATTATCTTCGATTCTTTACGTTTTTTAATGAAAGAAGGGATGCAGGTTTTTGCCTATGTCATTTTGGAGAATCATCTGCATTTGGTGCTGCAAGGTGGCAACATGGATCGTGATATTGCACGTCTCAAGTCTTTCACAGCAAGGCGTTTAATTGATTATCTGGATGAACATAATATTTCACGTATTCTGGAGCAGTTAGCCTTTTATAAAAAGGCGCATAAAGGCGATCTTGGTTATCAGTTTTGGCAGGAAGGAGTTCATCCGGAATGGATTCAAAACGAAGCGATGATGCGGAAAAAAATGGAGTATATACATCAAAATCCAGTCAAACGCGGTTATGTGGATGTCGCAGAGCATTGGCGTTATTCCAGTGCCAGAAACTATGCTGATCAGGAAGGTTTGCTGGAGGTGAGTCGGTGTTGGTAGGTGAGGTATGCGTTCCCACGCAGAGCGTGGGAACGAGAGACACTAACAAATGAGCAGCGACATACAGACCATCATGCTCTCGGCCCTCCAGCATTACGTCTACTGTCCACGCCAGTTTGCATTGATTCACGTCGAACAGGTCTGGGCAGATAATCGCTTCACCGCAGAAGGAAAAATCCTGCATGAACGTGTCGATTCCGGCGTCGCAGAGCAGAGGAAAGGAACGCGTTATGAACGCGGTGTGATGTTGAAGTCCCAACAGTACAAACTCACGGGAAAAATGGACTTGCTGGAGATTGAGCAAGGTGATCCGCCAAAATACATGCCGGTGGAATATAAGCGCGGAAAACCAAAAACTGAGGACTGGGATCGCGTGCAGGTGTGCGCGCAGGCATTATGTATTGAAGAGATGCGCGATACGAGGGTGACTGATGGGGCTATCTGGTATTGGGAAGTACGGCGACGTGAAACTGTTCAGATAGATGATGCATTAAGGGTAACCACAATTGCCGCCATTGAAGGCGCACATGCCATCCTGGCCTCTGGGATAACGCCACCGCCCACAGATAAAATCAAACGCTGCCGCGCTTGTTCATTGGCAGATTTATGTGAGCCAGACACTTTTCGGCGTGACCATTCGGGCGCTTATGTTGAGGTGCTTTTTTCAGAATTAGCGACCGAGAAAGTCAAGTGAAAAAACTGCTCAACACCCTCTATATTACGCGGCAGGAGAGTTATCTGCATAAAGAACGAGAAACCATCGTGATCAAGCAGGATAAGGAAAAATTAGGTCAGTTCCCTGCGCTTACGATTGGCAATATTCTCTGTTTTGGCCAGGTGTCGGTGTCACCATTCCTGATGGGTTTTTGTGGTGAACATGGCATCGGACTTTCATTCTATACAGAATACGGAAAGTTTTTAGCGCGTGTTCAGGGCAAGCAGACGGGTAATGTACTGTTACGACGCGCACAGTATCGGTGGGCGGATGATGAGCAGAAATCGGTATCTGTTGCTCGGCTGATGGTGGCGGCTAAAATATCCAATGGTCGCTCCGTGCTGATGCGTGAAGTTCGCAATCATGGTTCAAACGCATCAATAGAAGCTGCGGTCAAACACCTAGCATCGAGTTTGCGCCGTGTGCGTAATGCGACCACTGTGCCGGAGGCGATGGGGATCGAAGGTGATGCGGCAAACCGCTATTTTAGTGTGTTCGATGAGTTGCTACGTGGCTCTGGTTTTGTGTTTGGTGGGCGGGTGCGTCGCCCACCTACTGATCAGGTTAATGCGCTGCTCTCATATGCGTACACACTAATTACACATGAATGTGCGTCGGCACTACAGGGGGTGGGGCTTGATCCTTATGTTGGTTTTCTACATCAGGATCGGCCGGGTCGCCTGAGTCTTGCACTGGATTTATTAGAAGAGTTTCGCGCGCCATGGGCAGATCGCTTTGTGCTCACGTTGATCAATCGTCAGCAAGTCAAAATAAAAGACTTTGTAACTGAAGCGAGTGGTGCAGTTCGCCTGACAGATGATGCACGTAAAAAATTCTTAACCGCATGGCAGGAGCGAAAACAGGTCGAAATATTACATCCTTACTTAGATGAACAGGTCGCTATCGGGCTATTGCCTCATTGTCAGGCGATGTTGCTGGCGAGGCATATTCGTGGTGATACTGTATATTACCCCCCTTATTTGGTGAAATAGAAATGCTAGTGCTGGTGACCTACGATGTGTGCGTATTGACAAAAGATGGGCGGCAGCGATTACGAAATATTGCCAAAACCTGTGTCGATTACGGCATACGTGTGCAAAACTCCGTGTTTGAATGCGAAGTCAATCCCGCGCAATTTACTGTTCTGAAAAACGAGTTAACCGAAATTTATAATCCTGAGGAAGATAGTCTCAGATTCTATTTTCTTGGAAAAAAAGGTCGGCAGAAAGTCGAGCATATCGGTGCAAAGTCTACTGTAGACCCCGTCCGAGATACACTGATTCTATAATCGCTAACCCTGTGCTCTCATAAATCTCCAGAGACGTTAGCGGGTCGCTAAAGCATTGATGTGAAACTGTGGTGGCGTATGCATGATGCTTGTATTAGTAACTCATGCTTTAATTATCCTGGGTTAGCGGGTAATTGAAATTTGTTCTTTAAAAATTAGTAGGTTAGACTTTATGCGTCGCGCCTTCACAGGCGCGTGGATTGAAACCAGCCCGCCGCCAGGTTACGCAGGAATGATTTGTCGCGCCTTCACAGGCGCGTGGATTGAAACCTCACGTGCTGGTGAGGCTGCGTAGGAGTCACTGTCGCGCCTTCACAGGCGCGTGGATTGAAACATACCAACTACCTCATGGATACGCGGGTCATCTGGGTCGCGCCTTCACAGGCGCGTGGATTGAAACTATTGACACGGTCGGCGTAGCCGGGTGGTGCGATGTCGCGCCTTCACAGGCGCGTGGATTGAAACTATTTCCTTGCGTGACGGATAGCGAAATGAATGTCGTCGCGCCTTCACAGGCGCGTGGATTGAAACTATTGACACGGTCGGCGTAGCCGGGTGGTGCGATGTCGCGCCTTCACAGGCGCGTGGATTGAAACGCGACATAAAGCACGTAGCGCATCAAAAGCTGCCGTCGCGCCTTCACAGGCGCGTGGATTGAAACATCAATGTGCTGCAGAAAAAACGACCCAGCTACGGTCGCGCCTTCACAGGCGCGTGGATTGAAACATATTTAACGCTCGCTAAGGCCGTCAAAGCGGCTGGTCGCGCCTTCACAGGCGCGTGGATTGAAACTGGAATAATCTGTTGTTGAAGTTTGTTAAACATGTCGCGCCTTCACAGGCGCGTGGATTGAAACAGAAGTTAAATCGTTATTAAAAGCTGCAGGCCGATGTCGCGCCTTCACAGGCGCGTGGATTGAAACGAGCCCTCTGCCACGCCGGGCAAGCAGCTGAAGCGTCGCGCCTTCACAGGCGCGTGGATTGAAACACCCCGTCACAGACGCACTACGTCGGCCTGCGCTGTCGCGCCTTCACAGGCGCGTGGATTGAAACTCAGATTGAAACGCTGTCAAAAGCGATTGACGTCGGTCGCGCCTTCACAGGCGCGTGGATTGAAACAGAATGTCATCGGCGTCGGCACCCGCGTCGGTAGGTCGCGCCTTCACAGGCGCGTGGATTGAAACATTAGCCGCGTTGAATCTGATATTGCCCGGATTGGTCGCGCCTTCACAGGCGCGTGGATTGAAACATTATATAACACAGCGCGGTGTCTCGATTAGTCGCGTCGCGCCTTCACAGGCGCGTGGATTGAAACCGCAGAATAGTGGAATAGATGAAAAAGCGTTGAGTCGCGCCTTCACAGGCGCGTGGATTGAAACAGTAATCGCTTTAACCTTTGGATCGGTGATGATGTCGCGCCTTCACAGGCGCGTGGATTGAAACGTGAAGCCCTTTATAATATCGTCGGCCTTCAATGTCGCGCCTTCACAGGCGCGTGGATTGAAACCAGTGAGACCCTTTATTTAGAGCATGTTGATACAGTCGCGCCTTCACAGGCGCGTGGATTGAAACGTCTAAAAAGTCGCTGCCTGGAGTTTTTGGAATGTCGCGCCTTCACAGGCGCGTGGATTGAAACGACTCAGAAACGGGAGTTTTTCTCTTCATAAATGTCGCGCCTTCACAGGCGCGTGGATTGAAACATAATATCTCATTGAAGGATGAAATCTTAATTCTGTCGCGCCTTCACAGGCGCGTGGATTGAAACTTTAAGGGTAATGGCTCATAAGTAGGTCATTATGTCGCGCCTTCACAGGCGCGTGGATTGAAACATGACTATGTGCATGGACCAAAGGGGCTGGCCCGTCGCGCCTTCACAGGCGCGTGGATTGAAACAATGTCGACCAGGTCGCTGAAACAGATATCGTTGTCGCGCCTTCACAGGCGCGTGGATTGAAACGATGTGATCGATAGTCAGCAGGCAGCCCCCAGTTGGGTCGCGCCTTCACAGGCGCGTGGATTGAAACAACCTGCCCCGGTATTACGTCACCCGTACCGTACGTCGCGCCTTCACAGGCGCGTGGATTGAAACTTGACCCACTAAGGTCTATCTTCACCCTTAGCCGGTCGCGCCTTCACAGGCGCGTGGATTGAAACAGGTTTTAGGTTTTGGCTGTTTTATATGCGATTGTCGCGCCTTCACAGGCGCGTGGATTGAAACTAATGGTGACTTTGAAACGACATGGTTGAGCAACTGTCGCGCCTTCACAGGCGCGTGGATTGAAACCTGTACACCATCGAGGAACGCTACCTCGATTACCGTCGCGCCTTCACAGGCGCGTGGATTGAAACTATCTTCCAGCCTGAAACCTGACCAATACTCGCAGGTCGCGCCTTCACAGGCGCGTGGATTGAAACTGGTGTTTATTTGATGCCTCGCCTTAGTGCGGGGTCGCGCCTTCACAGGCGCGTGGATTGAAACTTTTGCGGTCTCGACCGCTTGATCGTCTGGCAAAGTCGCGCCTTCACAGGCGCGTGGATTGAAACTTTTGCGGTCTCGACCGCTTGATCGTCTGGCAAAGTCGCGCCTTCACAGGCGCGTGGATTGAAACTTTTAAATGGAGATTAGAAGTATCGACCAACGCCGTCGCGCCTTCACAGGCGCGTGGATTGAAACGTATACGCCAGCAAAAGAAAAGCTGGTAACGTCCGTCGCGCCTTCACAGGCGCGTGGATTGAAACTCACCCAGGCAAGCACTACTGTCTTGGGTCGCTCCGTCGCGCCTTCACAGGCGCGTGGATTGAAACTGGTTATATCGACCTGGTAACGCAGGGCATCGCCGTCGCGCCTTCACAGGCGCGTGGATTGAAACGATCTTCTTGCTAAGCGAATCGGCAAGATCGTCCGTCGCGCCTTCACAGGCGCGTGGATTGAAACGCGCATCAGCGCGAGGTTGTCATCCGCCTGCGCCGTCGCGCCTTCACAGGCGCGTGGATTGAAACGACGACCTGCTCTTCATTGCCGACAGTCAGTAAAGTCGCGCCTTCACAGGCGCGTGGATTGAAACTCGACCCCGTCGACAGTTACAGAGTTGGACAACTGTCGCGCCTTCACAGGCGCGTGGATTGAAACGCACCAAGACACGCACCTCAGCGGTGAGCTGCTGTCGCGCCTTCACAGGCGCGTGGATTGAAACACATAACCCCCATATAACAAGAAAAATCCACGTCGTCGCGCCTTCACAGGCGCGTGGATTGAAACTCGATGAATAGTTGCCATTGTACTCACGGGCGATGTCGCGCCTTCACAGGCGCGTGGATTGAAACGAATTACCCGTGGTTGGTGGTGTTGGGTCAGGGAGTCGCGCCTTCACAGGCGCGTGGATTGAAACGAATTACCCGTGATTGGTGGTGTTGGGTCAAGGACGTCGCGCCTTCACAGGCGCGTGGATTGAAACCTAGTTCGCCTGTTGCGCCGTTAGCGATATCTACGTCGCGCCTTCACAGGCGCGTGGATTGAAACATTATCACCAGACAAGGCCTCAGCAGGCGATACAGTCGCGCCTTCACAGGCGCGTGGATTGAAACTGGCGCATGTCAATGTGAACATGCCCAATATTATGTCGCGCCTTCACAGGCGCGTGGATTGAAACCATAAAAAGGCGTTTAACTTTGGCTGCAGCGCCGTCGCGCCTTCACAGGCGCGTGGATTGAAACCGAATCGACGGCCTCTTCGCAGGCGATGCAACGGTCGCGCCTTCACAGGCGCGTGGATTGAAACGCGGTAACATCGGTCAGCCCGACGGTGATCTCTGTCGCGCCTTCACAGGCGCGTGGATTGAAACGATGGTGACACTACCGGCCGTAGCGGAAGCGAGCGTCGCGCCTTCACAGGCGCGTGGATTGAAACCAAGTAGAAAACGCCAGTCGATATTTCCAGCGCCGTCGCGCCTTCACAGGCGCGTGGATTGAAACACGCTTGATCCTTACGGCACTATCGCCACGCCAGATGTCGCGCCTTCACAGGCGCGTGGATTGAAACGACGATACAAGCCAAACAGGTCCCGGTTATCCGAGTCGCGCCTTCACAGGCGCGTGGATTGAAACAGTCTCCAGCGCAACGATGTTCGCCGCATCGGTGTCGCGCCTTCACAGGCGCGTGGATTGAAACATTTAACGATATCCCTGCGAACCTGCGCCTGCCGGTCGCGCCTTCACAGGCGCGTGGATTGAAACGGGTTGATGAACTCCACCACCACCTCGTCCGCGGTCGCGCCTTCACAGGCGCGTGGATTGAAACATTTCAGCGCCGAACAGGTGACGCATAGCATGGGTCGCGCCTTCACAGGCGCGTGGATTGAAACTCATGATAGAACCCTATCAGAGAGATAATTTGCTGGTCGCGCCTTCACAGGCGCGTGGATTGAAACTTGAACAGCAGGCTGGTTGGGATATCGACGGAACTGTCGCGCCTTCACAGGCGCGTGGATTGAAACCGATGAAAATGGGGCGTGCAGCAATTAGGACTGTGTCGCGCCTTCACAGGCGCGTGGATTGAAACATTAAAAGTAATGAGCAGAAAATCAGACATTATGTCGCGCCTTCACAGGCGCGTGGATTGAAACTTTGACAAAGTTCTGAATGTCAACGGACTTACACCGTCGCGCCTTCACAGGCGCGTGGATTGAAACCCACATGCTGAGGCGTAAGCGACTTAGGCACCAGTGTCGCGCCTTCACAGGCGCGTGGATTGAAACCTTTTGCTGTGGCCTCAATATTGCCGTTGTTAATGTCGCGCCTTCACAGGCGCGTGGATTGAAACTCCCTGTAGGGGATTCAGCACTGCGAGTTTCTTGTCGCGCCTTCACAGGCGCGTGGATTGAAACTCCTACTACGGTAGTATCTTTAACGGCAGATCTGGTCGCGCCTTCACAGGCGCGTGGATTGAAACGACATACCGCTTGTCGATGATCACCAATAACGGGTCGCGCCTTCACAGGCGCGTGGATTGAAACTGGCTGCTGTGGTGGGTATATATCAAGGTAATTAGTCGCGCCTTCACAGGCGCGTGGATTGAAACAGGGTAATTACGAGGAAGGCCAAAATGCTCAATCGTCGCGCCTTCACAGGCGCGTGGATTGAAACATAGATGCGGCTCATGAGGTACCCCACACGCTAGGTCGCGCCTTCACAGGCGCGTGGATTGAAACCAGCCAGGCGGGTTATGTGTGTCAAACAGCCAGGTCGCGCCTTCACAGGCGCGTGGATTGAAACCGGCGCAGTGGTGAGGTAGTTGCCTGTTGCACTGTCGCGCCTTCACAGGCGCGTGGATTGAAACCCCAAAAACAGGTGCCACTGGTAAATTACTCAAGTCGCGCCTTCACAGGCGCGTGGATGAAACTTTAGTTGGGACGCCAGATTAGTCTGTTTGTTTCGCCATATTTCCAACATTTAATGTCGATTAACCTGGCATTTTACTCGGAAATTAGTCGCGAATTATTCATCCTGATTAAAACTGCAAGTAAGGTGGTAATGCCTCAAGAAAACTATGCTTATGTCGATACTTAA
>Ga0316207_10003579_pt1 | contig 14262 bp, 9 predicted proteins | sample 6weekpyrite_MG_FD_204943 | JGI IMG/M metagenome (GOLD analysis project Ga0316207, IMG submission 204943) | Microbial mat bacterial communities from mineral coupon in-situ incubated in ocean water Damariscotta River, Maine, United States -... | ecosystem: Environmental > Aquatic > Marine >... | reverse complement strand
ATCATGCCAACTTCGTCCCAGCCACGCGAATAACCCAGTGTGACATTGCTTAGATCACCAAAAAAATCCTGACTCACCGAGACATGCGCCGAATTGGCTTTGAAATCATTTTCGGAGCTATTGGTGTACCCTAAACTCAGGATGGTTTTGTCGTGCAGATAATCGACACTGCCACTGAACTCTGTTCTCTTTTCCGTGTATTCACTCGCTGTCGCTAACACATCGACAGACGCAGCCGAAACCGAATCTACATAGTAATTGCCGGTCAGCGAAAACTGCGGCCCGACACTCTTTCTCACCAGAATGGAAGGACCATCGATGACCATACCGCCACCATCGTAGCGATGATAAAGGCTATCCACCGAATCTGGAGGCAATGTGGCAGCCTGCAGACTGGAAACCACAACACCAAGCAAGGCGAGCAGGCTTTGTTTTGCTGCCGACTTAGTTGCAACCACATCCACCCCCTGTGCCACCTTCTGCGCCGCGAGCCGATTCACGTGCTTGAGTTACGTGATGAATATAGACCCCAGCTGCCCCGTGACGCCCAGGGTTCATGATGGGGTCAGCCAAGTTATCTCTTTCATAGGGCTTCACCCAAGGCTTGAAATCGGCACAGCCCGTTCCTACAAGCACCATGCAGATCATCACTACTCCTGCCAAAATCGTTTTCATCGCTCTGAACCTTATTCTCGAATCAACTGCTTAACCTGCTTTTTGTATGCTTCTTCAAAACCCGGTTTGTAGCCTCGATGTAAAAAACGCTTATGACCATCTCGATCAATCATCACCGTCGTGGGCATCGCATCGACATCGTACAGTTCGCTAATTCGACTTTCATTGTCATATAAAACCGGGAATGACACCGGCACAGAACGCAAGAACTTTTCTGCGTCACGGGTATCTTCATCCACATTCACTGCAAGTATGGTGAACCCCATCTTTTGGTACTGTTTAAAAAGATCATCCATCAACGGCATTTCTTGACGACAGGGCCCACACCATGAGGCCCAGAAATTCATCATCACCACCTGGCCGCGATAGTCCTCAAGCCGCAAGTTCTTGCCTTGATTACTTTTCAAGGTAAAGTCTGGCGCGACACCCGTTAAAGGTTGAGAGCCACTCGCAATCGCCGAAAACGCCACCGCAAACAACAGGCTAAAAATAAATTGGAATTTACTCGTCATAACACTGAACCCTTAAAAAAAGAAGGAAATACCACTACTGACTTCCGTATTAAAACTGGTTTTGGTTTCGCCCAGCACATCAATATCAAAAACATGTTCTCTTACTGTCAGATGTAGCGATAACCAGTCAGTTAACAAAACCTGGTAGCCCGCCCCATAGTTAACGGTAAATCTTGAATCGCCTGCGAATTCGGTTGCCCCCGCCCCCATCACCAGATAAAAATTGGTATTGAACGCAGTGTTATCGGTAAAAAAGGCTTCGCCGGGAAAAACATTATAGCCGACGCCAAAATTGTAATAGCGATAGTCACGATCGGAATCTGACAGCAGTTGAACATTACCGAGTTTTTCAAAACTGGTTTCACCGCCTTCGGCCAGCGCATAGTTCAACTCGAAAAACAGACTCTCGCTAAAGTGATAGGCCACTCTGGCGCGATAGATAAAAGAGGATTCGAAATCTTCGATCTTGATCACACCGGCAAAGATGCCTGCTTCAAAATTTTCGGTATCAATTAAAGACTCATCCACCACCTGAGGGTGTACATCCGGTTCGATCAGAGGCTTATCAATGTCCGCAGAAAATGCCGGTAGTGAGACGGTAAAAATCAATGCGGCAAGCAAGGCACGCACTAAAAAAATACGCTGAGTCCAATTTTCCATTCTGTTGCTTCTTCGTTGGTTTTTCGATCGGTAAACACCTTGTAGTCCTTCACTTCCATACGGACAAAGTACCGGTCGGTAATATAAAAACGCGCACCGATTCCCGTGTGCACGGTATCTTCATTTCGATTACTTTCATCCACCAGCGTGGCTTTGGGCTGAATAAAGGTTTTGCCCGCTCCGAGGGTAAAAAATGGCGAAAATCGCCACTCTGGAAAGGGCTGGTGAAGAATATTCACACTGACCATCAGAATTTCCGAAGCACTGCCCAATACCTGTGAACCCCATAATTCGGCAGACAGATTTTCCGTCATCCAGTAACCGGCATAAGCCGCATTGACAGCAGTACTCTCAAACTCGCCCATCATCAAGCCAGCCTCCCAGCGCCGTGTGCTGAAATCATCGAAGCGAGGTTCAACCAGGCTGACTAATTCACCTGAACCTTCTTTGGTCAGCAACAGATCATCAACGCTAACCCAACCCTCACGCCCTTGGCTATCACGCACTTTCATCCATTGCGTTTTTCGAATCAACAAGTTCAACCATTCGCCGCGTTCACTAACATGAATCACGGGATAACCTTCTGCTGGACCACGACGCCATTCGATAAAGGGCTCCGCAACTTGAACCTGCAGCGACTCTTCTGCATAAGCATGGCCTGCACACACAAACAGTACGACTAGCAAACCAAGTGATATCATCCTGTTAATCATTTTTTTTGCTTACGCGTCTCTCTATCATTGCGATCATTGCGACTAATTCACCGGGGCATCGAAAGGATTGTTATAGTACTGTGCGCCCAGATCCAGCCATTCGGAAACTAATTTCATCTCAGCGGTACTCAAATAGCCCTCGTGGCTTTCACCTGATGAAAAACGGCTCATAAAGGTTGTGCTGTTTCGCGCGCCAGCCGTTCGCATACTGGGGTTGATATTGACCGTCACCATAATAGGAACAGCGACAAATACCGGGTTGCCATCAATATCCAACACAGGGTCCCCGTTATCTTCAAATTGCTGAACCAGTTCGACCTCTCCGCTGTCTACCAGGCGATCGATCAAAATCCCGTCAACGACTTCTTGCGCATTGTCATTAAACAACAACTCACGATAAGATTTAAAGTGACCCGGCTCGTCAGTCGAAGGGCCATCGGTTAGATCCAGGTTCTGATCAGGTACCCGAACGTCCCCAACCTCGTCCACATTGCTGTGACACACAGTACAGGTCTGATCATCCAAAACTGTCATGCCATCAACAGCCAAAATTCGGCGATCTACGCTCCACAAGGGATGAATATGGGTTTCGTAGTTGATCACAATACGACATAAGCTAGACCAGCTTGTTGTACAAGCACCTCCTATTGGCATCATCGTTTGCAATTCGGAATACAAATAATCAAAGCTAGCCGCTTTTGGCGTGATCGCTGCATCTGTCCACTCATCTTCATAAATAATATCGGCAGACAAGCTTCTAATACCGTTAATTCGAGTATAGGTTTCCGCCATGGTTTCACCCATATCGGCAAACAATACTGTTTCTGTATTTGGAAACTCGACCCCTGTCGTGCTCGCCCCCGTATTGACGGTCTCAGGTTCCGCGTCCACTCTTCCATGCGGAACCTCACTTGTGCCGGTATGGCAACCGTTGCATTCAATGGTCTCACCAGGCATCACGTGCAGCCAGTTTTGGTGTCGCTCGGACGTTCGCTGACCATTCTCATCCAGCACACTGATCGCAAAGGCGACGTTAGCGGGCACAGCAATTCGAACTGAACCATCTGGCTCAACGGGGGCATACCCTAAAATCTCACGCATCAACTGGGCACGACTTCGACCATAGGCTGTGTTATCAAAATCTCTCACTTCATCATTGGGAATCGACACGGCTTTTTCAATACGCACAAACCGGGCAGGACGATTAGCCACCGGGGTTTGCACCGGATCAGCCATAGCAGGAATACCGGCAGGCGTTGTATCAAGCCCATCAAAATCATACACACTGCGAACATGCAAAATGCCATAACCATCGTCCGCCAGATTCTGAGCCTCGTCGGATAGCGTTGCAGCCGGAATAAACACAGGCAATGATCGGCTGGTCATGATCACAGCTTCATCAAATTGCCAACCTGGCTCCGGTGCTTCAATCGGCAATTGCGTACCATTGGAAGCATCCAGCACCCACAACCCGAATGAAGGACTAGCGGATTCATAGTCTCCAGACGCCAGTTTTTCCTCAGTGCAGGCTTCCACCGGAGATAGTTCACCAACGACAACAATACGGCATACGCTCCAACTGACGAGATACCGATTGCTACCATCATAAAGTGGGAAAAATGAACCGTACTGCCCCAACAAACTAGGCGTGCCGCCCGTACTGATTCCAGAGACAATCGCACTTTGACCTGAGCCGACGCTGCCATCGATCGCGACATCAGACTCTGTGAAGGCATCCAGCTCGACCCTGGTGGGCTGACCGTTTAGTCTCTCTGTGGCAAATTCTCTTAGCAAGACAGCGATTTCGCCATTATCCAACGCTCTAGGTTTTGCAAACTGAACCGTATCACCATCATCACCCGAATCGTGTGAATGACGTCCATACAAGTAAGTGAGACCCGTTCCATCTGGGTTAACCTGATATAAGTTCATCCCATTGTTCCTTGTTTGGCCCGCATTATCCCAACGACTAAAAAGAACCTTGCCATTGGCTAAAACAACAGGATCGAGGTCATGACTTTGATTAAAGGTGATTTGTTGAATATCACTACCGTCGCTATTCATAGTATGCAGCACAAAAGCGTCACCATCGAGATCTTCTTCTTGTGCCGCAAATTGCCCTTTACCTTCGTCCAATAAAATAGCGCGTGAGGTACGTTGTCTCGTTGACGTAAAGATGATTCGGCCATCTGACAAATAGCTGGGAGCAAGGTCATGCCCTTCTTCTGCTGTGGTTGAAGAGGCGATAACCCGCCTTAAAATAGCGAGCTCAATGTCATACTCCCAGATATTCCAGGTCGGCTGACCTTCTTCATCAGCATCTTCGATTTCAGGTGCACGCATGGCAAAAACCAGTTTGTTACCGTCATACGAAACATCTAGGTCTTTAACATCATATAGCAGCTGATCTTCATCATTTAGAAATTCCATTCCGGAAAAGGCAGCAGAACTAATATCGCGAGAAGAAGCTGACGGAGACGCTCTATCTTTAATATAGAGAACAGCACCGGGCCTAAAGTTTTGAGGCGCTCTTAAGTCATCAGAAACAAGATCGTCATTATCATCAAACAACAAAGGCCGTTTGATAAAAGCAACCGCATTATCCACTGCAACCGGATCCGTTTCTGTCCCATCATTGCCCACGCCACAAGCCGATAATAACAGCAAAAAAACTGCCGACATGATATATGTCACACTGTCAGAGCGGCGTATTAGGTCGTAATATTTTGTTACTGTGAGACTGTTCACAACGCTTTTCCTGTTCAAGGCATGTCGCTATAAAGCAAGCCCTATTAATGACTTAGGCACGCATTATGTTTTAAGTATGCGCCACCGCGGCACATTCTCCAGGGCACTTAAGTAACTCAATGTAAGGCTGTGCGCTGGCACACAAAATCAGATCAATTACTTCAACTACACTGCAAACATTGAGAATTTCAGACTAATGTTTGAAGCATAGAACACGAGAGGAAACTCGCTATGAAAGTGACACATGTAACATTCAAGCTAACGGAAATGCTGTCAATCGCAGTAATTTGTTCTCTCATGTTGACCCACGCAAGCTTCTCCAGCGCCGGTGCGAGAGAACAGGCAAAGCGCATTCATGACCGGGTCGCGGGCGTACCGCCCAGCGCGACCATTCTGGATGACATGGCTGCCGATATTTTAGCCGGTAATGCAACCGATGCGGCGTTCACCGCGATGGAAAACAGCGCATTCTATGATGTCACCCTCAAAAATCTCGCTGCACCCTGGAGCAATGAAGCGATGTCCGGCTTTGTGCCATTAAATGACTATAGCGCCACTGTCATCGGACTGGTTCGTGATGACGCTGACTTTCGCACCTTGCTATATGGCGACGTACTGTATGAAGGCGCAAGCTCTTTGGGCCTGCCAGCGTACTCGGTAAGCGACAATAATCACTATCAACAACTAGAAGCTGGTGGCTACAGCCTGAAAGACAATCTGGTTGCCGTTGCACAGTCCAGTCGAAACGGCCTGCCTGCTGGCGCTACTGCTGGCATCATGACATCACGTGCTGCCGCCAAAGCTTTCTTTAAAGCCGGTACCAATCGCGCAATGTTCCGTTTCACCCTGCTGAATCATCTTTGCAATGATATGGAACAACTCAATGATACAAGCCTGACAACGGATAGAATTCGTCAGGATGTCTCTCGCAGTCCGGGTGGTGATAGCCGCATTTTTTTGAATGGTTGCATGGGTTGTCACAACGGCATGGACCCCATGACACAATCGATGGCGTATTACGACTACGATTACGACGCCGCGAATGACCCGGACGGCGAAAATGGCCAAATGACCTTTAATGGTACGGGCACAACGGATCCGGATACAGGTACTCGAGTGCAAGGAAAATACTTAATTAACGCCAACAATTTTGAGTACGGTTACATCACTTTAGACGATGAGTGGGATAACTACTGGCGTAGTGGCCAAAACAGTTTTCTGGGTTGGGACGAATCACTGCCGGGAAGTGGCTACGGACTCAAATCAATGGGGCAGGAACTGGCACATGCTCAGGCCTTCGCTCAATGCCAGGTAAAGAAAGTGTTCAAAAATGTCTGCTTACGCAACCCGGTTGATAGCACCGACCGAAACCAGATCGACTCAATGGTCAATTCATTTCAAGCAAACGGTCATAATCTCAAACAGGTATTTGCTGAGTCTGCCGTTTATTGCATGGGTGAGTAGGAGATTGTTATGAATAAGCTAATATCACTATTTAAAACAAATTCCAGTATCTCGCTGATCTTTGCGACTCTGCTGTCATCTACACTTGTTGGTTGTGGGACTGGTAGCGGCGAAGAAACCACCCAACGCCCAAATACCAGTCAAACGACGTCGACCGACTCAAATTATAGTGGCCCCGCACCCACTACCAGCGACGTACAAAGTTTCAAACTCAACGTATGGGACAATCTGGTTGATACCGATCGTTGCGGCACATGCCACAGCACGGGAGGACAGAGCCCGGTATTTGTTCACGACGGCAACATCAATACCGCTTATGCGGCAGCCAATACCGTGATTAACCTGAATGCCCCGTCCCAGTCAGCAATGGTCAGTAAAATGGCGGGCGGCCATAATTGTTGGCTGGCCAGCGACTCTGCCTGTGCCGATATCATTACCAGCTATATCGAAAACTGGGCGGGCGGCTCAGCAGGTTCTGCCACCCAGGTGGTACTGCGTGCACCGTCCATTAAAGACCCGGGCGCTAGCAAGTCTTTCCCGGATAACAGCACTGATTTTGGCACAACCGTCTACCCCTTGTTGACACAGTATTGCAATGATTGCCATGTTGAAGGTATTCAAACCCCTTATTTAGCCAGCAATGATGTCGACGTTGCCTATACGGCAGCCCAAAGCAAAATGGATCTCGGAGCGCCTCCCGGCTCACGACTGGTCCTTCGATTACGAGATGAGTTCCACAACTGCTGGGATGGTAACTGCGCCGATTCCGCAAACGATATGGAATTAGCGATTGAGGCATTTGCCGCCACAATCAGCACCACCCCCATGGATCCCGATCTGGTTATCAGTAAAGCCTTAACACTCTCGGGAGATGGCCTGCTGGCAAATGCGGGAGGCCGCTATGAAGACAATATTATCGCACTCTATGAATTCAAGACCGGAGAGGACACGACAGCCTATGACACCAGCGGTATCGAGCCGGCTTTGGATCTTACCTTGAGTGGAAACGTCAGCTGGGTCGGAGGCTGGGGTATAAACATTGGACCGGCCTATTTCGATGATGACAACAACATCAACGTCAACAGCGGCAAGGCACAAGGCACCACCAGTAACAGCAAGAAGTTGCATGACCTGATGACTGCATCAGGCGAATACAGCATTGAAGCGTGGGTGGCTCCCGATAACGTCACCCAGGAAGATGCGCGCATTATTACCTATTCAGGCGCCAGTGATGCTCGAAATTTCACGCTTGGCCAAACGCTATACAACTACGACTTTTTACATCGCAGCTCGACAACCGATCAAAATGAAGCATTATCCACCGCTGATGCAGATGAGAGGCTACAGGCTTCCTTGCAGCATATTGTGATTAGCTTCAGCCCGGGTGAAGCTCGCAGAATTTACGTCAATGGCGAATACACTGGTGACATTGACGGCGAAGCCGCCGGCAATCTCTCCGAATGGGACGACAGTTTTGCCCTTGTACTGGGAAACGAAACAGACGGCAACTCTTTATGGCAAGGTACTTTGCGTATGGTAGCGGTTCATAACCGCGCGTTGACTGAAGAACAGATTCAACAAAACTATAATGTTGGCGTCGGTGAAAAGTTCTATTTGCTGTTCAGCGTTTCACACTTGATTGATGTTCCAGAAAGCTTCTTTGTCTTTGAAGTCAGCCAATTCGACAGTTACAGTTACCTGTTTACCGAGCCCTTCTTCATCAGTCTGGATGAAACGGCAACACCCGACATGATTCCGGTCAAAAACCTGAAGCTGGGCATCAACGGTAAAGAAGCCGTGATCGGCCAAGCCTATCGAAACATTGATCTAAGCCTGAATAGTAGCGACTATATTGTTGGAAGCGGTCAGACTATTTCAGAAATTGGCACCATTATTCCACTTGAACAGGGCTCAGACAGTGATGAGTTCTTTCTTAGCTTTGAGGTTCTGGGTGACAATACCAATGTTGTTGTCGAAGCCGCACCGCTTGCGCCACCTGAACTGGCTGACGAAGAGCCTGTTGCGGACATTGGCCTTAAAACGTTTGACGAAATCAATGCCTCCATGTCGACCATGACAGGCGTTGCTAAGACAAACACAGCGGTCGCCTCAACCTATACGACAGTTAAACAACAGTTACCAACATTGGAAGCGATTGACGGGTTCTTATCCGCCCACCAGATGGCGGTCACGCAGCTAGCCATACAGTATTGCGACGCCCTGGTGGAAGATAGCAGTTTACGATCAAGCTTCTTCCCAGGATTCGACTTCACGGCCAGTGTAAGTTCAGCCTTCGATACGACAGGACGCAACCAAATCACCTCAAATTTGCTCGATAAGCTGGTGGGCGACAACCTGAACACCCAGCCTTCTAATATCGACGTTGAAACAGAACTAAACAGTCTGATAGACACATTGAGCAACTGTGCCGGAAGTTGCGCCAGTGACAGAACCGAAACCGTTGTTAAAGCCACCTGTGCAGCTGTTCTTGGCAGCGCCACGACACTGGTTCAATAAGGAAAACAGCATGATCATTAAATCATCCCGTAATCAGTCCTATGACTTAAACTCGCCCCTAAAACATAGCAATCATGCACGCCCTAGAACACGACGGGAATTCATTGCTCAAGGTTTTATGGCAGGGACGGCCAGTGTATTTGGTGCCTCTATTTTTAGTCTGTTTGGCAACCCGCGCACGGCCTCTGCAGCACTCTCTTCTGATATTGAAGCACTAAAGGCAAGCTGTGGCATCGCCGTCCAGGGCGCCGGGAAAATCCCCTTTATCTGTTTTGATCTTGCTGGGGGAGCCAATATCGCCGGGTCAAATGTGTTAGTCGGTCGCAGTGGTGGTCAACAGGATTATCTCAGCACGGCGGGCTACAGCAAGCTTGGCCTTCCCGGCGATATGGTGCCACCGATCATGAATACGCAAACCGGCACCAGTGACTTTGTCAATGAAGAGCTTGGGTTGGCTTTTCATTCAGACAGCGCCTTTTTACGTGGAATTCTGGAACGGACTTCTGCCGAAACACGCGCTAATGTAAATGGCGTGGTCATTCCCGCACGTTCGGAAAACGACACGGGGAACAACCCTCACAACCCGGTGCAGGGCATTTTCAAGGCGGGAGCAGACGGTTCATTATTGAGTCTGATCGGCTCGCAAAGCACCGATTCAGGCGGTAATTCAGTTAGCCCAACAAGTGTAGTTAACAGCGAGGTTCGACCCACTAAAATTGATCGACCCAGCGACGTCACCGGCCTGGTTGATGTCGGCGACTTAGTCGGCTTACTTAGCCAGAATGACGCGGTAGCGGTCATGGAATCCATCCAACGGATTAGCGATGCCAAGATGAATCAGGTCAACACACAGATCAGCACCGATGACGTGGTGAAAGACCTGGTTCGCTGTGGCTATGTAAAAAGCGCTGACCTGGCGGATCGTTTCGGAGACCCCAGTTCTCTGGATCCTGCCCTGGACCCTTTTATTGTGGGCCCAAGCAGCATTTTCACCTCGGCAGAATTTAATGGCGAACGCGAATTTCGAAAAACAGCCTCAGTCATGAAATTGATCATGAATGGCTATGCCGGAGCTGGCACTATTAGTATGGGTGGCTTTGATTATCATACCGGAGATAGAAGCACTGGCGAGCAACGAGATTTAAGGGCGGGCCGCTGCATGGGCGCCTGCCTGGAATATGCCAGACAGCTCAATATGCCACTGATGCTGTACGTATTCAGTGATGGTTCGGTCGCCAGCAACGGCACAATAGATAACTCGGTGAATGGACGAGGCAAAGGTGTATGGACCGGCGACAACCAGTCCACGGCAGCGTCTTTCTATCTGGTCTACGATCCAAATGGCCGGCCAACCGCCAGACGAAATCAAATTGGCTACATGCGTCCAGACGCGTCGGTTGAAACTGCATCCAGTCCAGCAGCGAACAATGTCAACCTGCTCGTGCAAACTGTTGCGCTTAACTACATGGCGCTACACGGCGAAGAAGGCAGCTTTGGATCAGTTTTTACCGGTCACGGACTTGGGAATAGCACCTTACAAGATAGCCTAATTGGTATGGAGCAAATTGTCTCGGGGACGATCTGATTCGTTCCGTTCGACAAGTCCGGGATCCATTAGTCCGTCTGAAAAATGCAGTTTACGTTGACTGTCGATAATGATGGCATCAATTCCGGGCAAACGATTGATCATCGCTAGCCCTCGTTCTACCCCAAGCACAAAAATTGCGGTCGACAAACCGTCGGTGGTCACCGCATCCACACCGATCACCGTCGTACTCTGTACGCCCTTTACCGGGCGACCTGTCTTAGGTGACAAAATATGATGAATTCGCTCTCCCGAGTCATCGATAAAAAAGCGCTCATAGTCACCTGAAGTGGAAATTGCCACATCTGCAAGCGGCAAAGCCACCGCATGTCGATCGTCAGAACGCGGGTTTTTGACCCCGACCATCCAGGGTTTGCCACGCTTATCGCCAAGTAAACGCATATCGCCGCCTGCGCTGAGACGCGCATGTTCAATACCCGATCTTTTCAGCATTTCAATCCCCTTATCCACCGCATAACCTTTGGCAATCCCGCCCAGATCCACCCTGACGCCAGGTAGCTGAAAACGAACCGTGTGTGACGTCTTATCCAGCAACACATTTCGATAATTAATATGCGCTAATTCAGCCTTCAACTTTGCAGAACCAGGTTGTCGCGCATGTCGAAAGTCATACAAGTAGCCCGCCGAGGCGAAGGTAATATCAAAAGCCCCCTGACTCAGCTCTGACACGCGTTGAGCCTGTTCCAGGACAAAATAAAGCTCGTGGGAAACAGAAACCGCCTGTTCCGCCGCCTTTAGATTAACAGCCGATAATTCAGAATCATCACGATAAGACGACATTTCAGCCTCGATACGATCAAATTCCTGAAGTACGTTGCGGCCAATACGTTTGGCAATCGCTACATCATCATACCAAAACACCAGCTCAACACGTGTCGTCATCGCTGTCGAAGTTTGCTCGTACCACTCGGCACTAGCAATAGAGGCCATTAACATCAACGACAGAAACAGAGAAAATTGGTTTTTTCGTAACGACATCAGGTATCAGTTTTTCAGTGGTTTGCCAAACACTTCTACCTCTTTAAACGCTAAAGATGTCTTCTTATCCGAGCGAATCACAATATACCGGGCTTCAACACCTTTCATATTGATATCGTATACCTCGGATAGGCGACGAATACGGACTACGGACCTGTATTTCTCTCTGTCCGATGAAATAAACAGGCTTACAGGTAAACTAAAACCAAACATTCCATAGATATTGACTAAATCTAGGCTGTACACCTTTCCAAGGTCCAGCTCCCAAGAGGGTCGCATCGTATTTGCCGAAGCGAAGTAAGCCATACTTTTTTCACCATCAACAGCTAGCCCAGCGTAACTTAAGTAAGGCATTTGCTCGTTAAATAACGAACTTGGCATAACGGCCTTCCCATAAGCCAAATTATTTCTATCCGAAAAATCAGCGCTCGACCATTCATATTTTGCGGGCATGAGCAAACCATGGTACAAACTTTGATACCAGTAATAAAACAGAGTGCCTGGCAATATTAGCGACAGCACAATAATCATGGCCCGGCACTTTCCCGACACCGCCCATGCAACAAAGAGCATAAGCGCCAGCAAAGTCACACATGCGACAATGACTCCGGTAACGGTCTCCACACTTTCGTACGTAAAAACCACGCGATGAGCACCAGATGGAATAAAAACCCCGGTTTCATTCCCATTGGCCTTGTGCACCTCAACGCTTTTATCGCCAATCGTTACTTTCCAGTTTTTCCGAATGGGAATATTTGTCGATAAAAATGAGCGCCCAACCGCAACAACCTCAAAAACCAACTTGTTATAAGTCGCTTCAACCAGGCTTACGGTGTCAGGAACCCCGGTATCAGAATCTACCAGCGTCGTTAAACCGGCTATTGCTAAAGACTCATCGGCGAGGACCACTGCATCATGCGATGAACGCTCGGTTTCCATATAATCCCACATTTTGCCGTCATCCTGTACGGCGACAACAGATCTATAAATACGCGCAATTTTTGGTTCGATGATCGACCTTTCTAATTGCTCATCTACCGCTCGGGTGGTCATTCCATATCCAGGGATTGAATAAAGCTTAAAATGTTGTTGTTTTTCCTGATTCATTTCAGCCAGTGTTTTTTGTGGCTTATCTTCGATCACCCAGGTTCCGTATCGCAGCGTCAAACTCACCTGACTGAACATCACAACGACTAAAAGCGTACTTACCAACCCACTTTGCAGTTTTTTCTGCCTGTTTACACAGCCGTAAATTGCACATAACAGCAAACCAGCCATGCCTGTATAGAATACACCTTTATGAACAACATTAGAGAAGCTGTTTATACTTTGAGGCGTAAATCTGCTCGAATCTGGAAGCAGGCTATCAAAGCTAATATTGGCCAATAAAAACAAAAACAAAGCCAATATGGAGGCAACCGTAAGCGGAGATACGTTAATGCTCGGAGCAACTACAATCGATCTATCCAGACCTGCCTTGAACAACCAAGCCAGAACGAATAACAGCGGGAATATAATCCACACAGTAAATCGCCCTGGCACTCTGAAATTATCTGCGAAAGGAAGAAAATTCCAGGCAAAATAGTGTAAAGGTGTCGCATCACCCAAGCTAATCAAAAAAAAGATCACGCACAAAATCAGTGATACCAGCACCACCAGCGGGATTCTCCTGCGATAAACAAATAAGGCTGGAAGCGCAACCATCAGCATCAACAGAGATGAGCCTCCAAAACTGCCAGAAACATCCGATTGAAGTGGCGCATAGAAATTTCTAAGCCCACCACCCCAAGAGTCCTGATAGGCAAGTGACCATTCATAGCTCTTATCAACTCGCAGGTTATTGGTACTCATAAAATCAAAATAGAGCCCCAATATGTATGGCGCAGCCAGAAAAATACCCGCTAAAACAAAGGTCAGTACGCCCAGCCAGTATTTAAACCGGTACCCTTTGTCAATCTGTATTTCAGGCATCAAAACGGGAACGAAAAAGGGCGTGATCAAGGTGACAATGGCGGCGCCAATAAAGCCCAAATAGCTTGCTTGCGGATGCCCTCCGACAACGAGAAGATATGCAGCGACAGAAATGCCAACATTGATCCCCCAATTTGACGGTGACAGATAGCGAAGTACGATCAACGCACTTAAAATAATAAAAGCAGTATGGTTCTCCAGAGAGGCTCCATATCTGAATAAATCCAACATGCGCAGGTTATATACAGTAATAAATGATAGCACCAGAGAACTAACGACATTTAAACCTAGCCTGCGCAATAAATAAAATACAAAAAGGTGACAAACACCTAACGATAAAAGCCGCAAAAATGTATTGACCTTCAGCGCATCGCCGTCCCAATATCCGGGTAACATACGTGCTATGAAAGAAATTGGG
>Ga0316207_10003578_pt1 | contig 14263 bp, 3 predicted proteins | sample 6weekpyrite_MG_FD_204943 | JGI IMG/M metagenome (GOLD analysis project Ga0316207, IMG submission 204943) | Microbial mat bacterial communities from mineral coupon in-situ incubated in ocean water Damariscotta River, Maine, United States -... | ecosystem: Environmental > Aquatic > Marine >... | reverse complement strand
CCATGTAAAGTATTGCCGGTGACACCGGCGGCTAAATTGAATTGATCATTACCGGCATCACCATTGATGGCACTCGCAACATTGTTGGCATTGATATTAAAAACATCATCACCATCGCCACCATTAAAACGGCTGGCCGCATTACTGATACCAATAGTGAAAACATCAGCACCGCCACCACCATTGATGTCGCCACTGATTGCCGTGCTGATGGTGAAGTTGTCAATCCGGTCACCACCGGTTAGATTTTCCATGCCGCTGAAACGGTAAGTATCAATCAGCGTAGCGCTTAGGTCATTGATCGTCACGGTTGGTGTGCCATTGAGCTGCCAGATCGCATTGGTGTCTGTGCTTGTCCCGGTGGTACTCACATTAACCGTTAACGTATCGGCGGTGCCGTTACCGCTTAAGACTTCAATACCATCAAAAGTATTACTATTAACTGCACCACCATCACTGGCGGTTATGCGCCACGTATTCGTCGTGCCGACAGCCACGACTTCATCACCGGTACCACCGTCGGCATTACCATGTAAAGTATTGCCGGTGACACCGGCGGCTAAATTGAATTGATCATTACCGGCATCACCATTGATGGCACTCGCAACATTGTTGGCATTGATATTAAAAACATCATCACCATCGCCACCATTAATAGCACCAGTAACTGATGCAGCTATAGTAAAGTTATCAATACGATCGCCACCAGTTAAGTTTTCCATTCCAGAGAAACTATATCGATCAACAAGCACTGCTGTTAAATCATTAATAGTAATTGTTGGTGTTCCATTGACTAACCAGACAGCATTTGTATCTGTAATGGTATCGTCAGTGCTAACATTTACAGTTAATGTATCATTTGCTCCATTCCCCGTTAAAACTTCAATACCATTAAAACTATTTGAATCTACATTACCACCATCAGCTCCGGTAATATTAAAGTTATGGCCAGCACCTGTGGTAATAATCTCATCACCAGCAACCGTATTACTATTTCCATTAAACGTATATCCCGTGAACAAACCCGATAGTGTAAAATCATCATCACCATCACCGCCAGTGAGCGTTGTACCCAAAGCATTTACTGTAGAACTGATATTAAGATTAAATACATCATTACCAGCCCCACCATCAACAATTCCAATTTGTGTAAGCGTTGATAAATCAGCGGCAAAGTTAAATGTATCATTACCGTCACCAGCAAATATTACTGAAATATTATTATAAGTAACCTGACTTGCACCAGGATTCAGGATAACCGTATTATCCGCAATAATGTTCCATGTATTATTTCCAGATGGCCCTATAATTCCTGTAGTGCCTGCACCACTATAATTTGCTGTCTCAAATCCAAAGTAGCTAATTATTTCTGATGGATTAACTGTATTTCTTATAACACCGTCTGGTTCACCTCCATCCCATACAGCATTATCAAAGTCAAAACCAATAGTATCCCCTAATGTTTGCAAGCCGCCATAAATATCAAGTGAAATAGCATCGCTAGACACAGTAAAATCATCATCGCCACTACCACCATTTAAACGTGTAATGCCTGTAAACACATCTACATTTGTTACCAGATCACTGCCTATATCTGTAATTGATCCTTCACTATTACTTGCACTATCGAGTATCACCCATGTATGAGGGTTATCATTAACGGATATTTGATTGCTACTTGACAGTCCACCGTAGATATTTAATATCCCGACAGTATATAGACCAGAGGTCAAATCAATTACCCACCCTGGAGAAGCAGCTCCCGTTGCACTTTGACCAAAGAACACATCGAGACTACCTGTTATAGATAAACTATCTAAAATAATTCCATCGGCATCATAAATTGAAGCATTTGCAGCTGTTAATATTAAATTATTAAAGTTATTCGAAGAATTATTTAAAGAAATATCACCTGTACCGGAGTTAACCGTTAAAACATTAGCAATTGCAGTAACAATATTTGAAGAAGTTATATCTCCACCATTAGAATTTATACTCAGATTTGTAGCACCTGAAGTTGTAACATTAGAGTTCAAATTGATATCCGCATTACTAGTAACAATGCTACCAGCTAGAGATATAAATGAAGTGTTTGAATTATCAAGTGTTAACGAACCAATTGAAGAGCCTAAATTAATACCTGATGAATCAATATTAATATTTGAATTATGACTTGAATCACCGATCAACAAGCTTCCTGCTGTAATATTATTTAATTCTGCATTGGTTAAACCAAAGCCTGTGTCTAAACCTAAATTAATTTCCGTAGAAAGTGTTCTTGGTCGAATAGAGACAGATGCTGTACCCACATTCGTTGTGCCGGTACCAAAGATTATACTATCGGCCACATAACGAACCGCATCATTACTTGTGGCAACGACAGCACCGGTTAAGTTAATCGCATTGTTGGTAATATCAACGCCGGCTGTTGCATCGGTGTCTAAATTACTGGTAATCGACGTGGTTCCCGTGCCTGCTGTTTGTACAAAGCTAGCGGCTTTAAAGGCGGCGTTTAAGTTAACATCAGCCGCTGAATTAATTGTCACGGCAGCTAGTTCCTGATTAGCTGCTGTACCAACACCACCGGTGAAAGTAATAATACCCGCACCTGCTGTCAGTCCCAATGTTCTGGTGTATGAACCATCACCATTGACTGTTGATCCAAAACTAATGCCATCCGTCGACGAAGCGCCACCACTATTTAATGTGATGTTATCCGTTAAGGTTACTGCACCCGTAAAACTGATTTCGCCATTGCTCGTCGTGATGTTTGAACCCAGGTTTACACCAGCACCGGTTTGAGTGAAGGCATCACCTAAATTAAATGAGCTGGCATTTTGCAGTGTTAATATACCCGCATTATTAATTGCAACCGTACCACTACCTGCCGTGGTATTCACAGTATTGGCAAATAAGAAATTATTACCGGTTAAATTTAATCCCGATGCTGTGTTGGTTGTTACCGTGTTACTAAAAGTGGTGGTACCTGTTCCTGCTGTTTGCGTAATACTATCTGCAACCACCGTGCCACTAAAGGTCGCGTCGTTAGATGAGGAAATAGTTAATGCGCCCAGCCCACCATTTGCACCGACTGTGCTATTGAAGTTAATACTGCCAGTACCAGTAGTTAGACCCAGTGTTTGGGTTGCGGTGTCGCTTACATCATCGGTAAATGTAATATTTCCACTGCCAGTATTAACGGTACTGTTAGCAGTGAGTGTGGTTTGTGAATTGAAGTTAACTGCGCTGTTTGTTGTTGATAAAGCGCCACCTAAATTTATGCCGTTAGATGCACCGGTATCTAACGTTAAGGTATTAATGGATGAGGTTAAAGCCAGCCCCGCTAGATTGATATTTTGTGCATAACTTGAACTACCAACAATCACTTCATCAGCCGTGAGAGAATTAAATCCAGAGCTATCAATAAAACCACCGACACCTAGTGTTATTGCCGATACTGTTTTTGGCAAAAGCGTAACGGTTGATGTACCTGCATTTGTTGTGCCGGTACCAAAGGTAATACTATCGGCCACATAACGCACCGCATCATTACTTGTGGCAACGACAGCACCGGTTAAGTTAATCGCATTGTTGGTAATATCAACGCCGGCTGCTGCATCGGTGTCTAAATTACTGGTAATCGACGTGGTTCCCGTGCCTGCTGTTTGTATAAAACTTGCGGCTTTAAAGGCGGCGTTTAAGCTAACATTAGCTGCTGAATTAATTGTCACGGCAGCTAGTTCCTGATTAGTCGCCGTACCCACGGCACCAGCAAACGTAATATTACCGGCACCTGCTGTTAGCCCTAATATTCTGGTATACGAACCATCACCATTGACTGTTGATCCAAAACTAATGCCATCAGTCGCACTCGCACCACCGCTATTTAATGTAATGTTATCGGTTAAAGTGGTTGCACCTGCAAAGCTGATAAGGCCATTCGTGGTTGCAATATTTGAACCCAGACTGACAGCACCGAAACCGGTTTGTGTAAAGGCATCACCTAAGTTAAATGAACTGGTATTTTGTAGCGTTAATGTACCGGCATTATTAATACCGACGACACCACTGCCTGTGGTGGTAGTAACTGTGTTGGCAAATGTGAAATTATTACCGGTTAAATTTAATCCTGTAGCGGTATTGGTTGTCACGGCATTACTGAAAGTGATAGTACCTGTTCCTGCAGATTGCGTGATGCTATCAACATTAACGGTACCTGTGAAAGTAGCATCGTTTGCTGAAGCAATCGTTAAGGCACCCAGTCCACCATTGGCACCGACTGTGCTATTAAAGTTAATACTGCCAGTACCAGCAGTTAGCCCCAGTGTTTGGGTTGTGGTGTCGCTAACATCATCGGTAAATGTAATATTTCTACTGCCAGTATTAACAGTACTGTTAGCAGTGAGTGTGGTTTGTGAATTGAAGTTAACCGCGCTGTTTGTTGTTGATAAAGCACCACCTAAATTTATGCCGTTAGATGCACCGGTATCTAACGTTAAGGTATTAATGGAAGAGGTTAAAGCCAGCCCTGCTAAATTGATATTTTGTGCATAACTTGAACTACCAACAATCACTTCATCAGCCGTGAGAGAATTAAATCCAGAGCTATCAATAAAACCACCGACACCTAGTGTTATTGCCGATACTGTTTTTGGTAAAAGCGTAACGGTTGATGCACCTGCATTTGTTGTGCCGGCACCAAAGGTAATACTGTCGGCCACATAACGCACCGCATCATTGCTTGTGGCAACGACAGCACCGGTTAAGTTAATCGCATTGTTGGTAATATCAACGCCGGCTGTTGCATCGGTGTCTAAATTACTGGTAATCGACGTGGTTCCCGTGCCTGCTGTTTGTACAAAGCTAGCGGCTTTAAAGGCGGCGTTTAAGTTAACATCAGCCGCTGAATTAATTGTCACGGCAGCTAGTTCCTGATTAGCTGCTGTACCAACACCACCGGTGAAAGTAATAATACCCGCACCTGCTGTCAGTCCCAATGTTCTGGTGTATGAACCATCACCATTGACTGTTGATCCAAAACTAATGCCATCCGTCGACGAAGCGCCACCACTATTTAATGTGATGTTATCCGTTAAGGTTACTGCACCCGTAAAACTGATTTCGCCATTGCTCGTCGTGATGTTTGAACCCAGGTTTACACCAGCACCGGTTTGAGTGAAGGCATCACCTAAATTAAATGAGCTGGCATTTTGCAGTGTTAATATACCCGCATTATTAATTGCAACCGTACCACTACCTGCCGTGGTATTCACAGTATTGGCAAATAAGAAATTATTACCGGTTAAATTTAATCCCGATGCTGTGTTGGTTGTTACCGTGTTACTAAAAGTGGTGGTACCTGTTCCTGCTGTTTGCGTAATACTATCTGCAACCACCGTGCCACTAAAGGTCGCGTCGTTAGCTGAGGAAATAGTTAATGCGCCCAGCCCACCATTTGCACCGACTGTGCTATTGAAGTTAATACTGCCAGTACCAGCAGTTAGCCCCAGTGTTTGGATTGCCGTGTCGCTGACATCACCAGTAAATGTAATGACACCGCCATTATTTATCTCAATACTTGTATCACCAGCTAAAACAACATTGTTATTTAGTGTGACAGACCCGCCTTTATCGGTATTAGAACCCGTACCCGCTTTAGCAGAAATATTTGAACTTAAAGTAATCGTCGGTGAAGTATCTGTGGCAGTTATATCGACAGTAGCACCGGAACCACCCGTATTAGATCCATCATTATCATCACCACCATTCGCTGTAATTTGACCTACCGTTACATCTGCACCAGACAATGTAATGTTACCAGCATCATAAAAAACGGTACTAGGTGTACTTTCATTACCAGCACTTGAATCCAACGCACCCAGTAATAAACTACCACCAGCAGTAATTGAAATAACGCCACCGCTTGAATCAGCGCCACCTGAGGTATCTATAGTAAAACCTGTTGAGTCAAACTGACCTGAACTATTAGATGAAAATGATAAAGAAAATAGATTGGCATTAATATCTACAGTCGATGCGCTAGTGATTGAAAACGCACCTATTCCTAATCCTGTTGCACCAATATCACCAGCAAGTAAAATTGAACCAGTGCCAGCTTCAACGGTTAATGTTTCAAGTAAAGGTGTTGCACTGTTTTCAAGAATTGTATTTGTAAACTGTATGTTTCCTGCAACTAAACTACCTGTCGAGGCAGCTGTATTTCCCATCAGTAAAGTATCACCATCAAAAGTCAAGTTGCTGCCGTTATTAGTAACATTGTTATATATTTTTATCTCAGGTGTATTTGTTGCATCTGTATCATCATTTTCAAATACTAAATGTGAACCACCCCCAGTAAAAGTGACTGCATTATCTTCTCCTATCAATACATCACCTGAATGATCACTAGCCCCTACGTAAATAGTACTCGCAGTTAACTGGTCATTAAGCAATGTGTCAGACAGTTTCAAACTTGCGGAACTTGAATCGATGCCAATTGAGTTCGTATCGGTCCTGGGCGTAATACGTATTGTGCTGCCGCCAGCTGTTATACTAGAAGCGCCAAAATCGATTTGATCAGAATTGAATGTAATGCCATGAGTTATACCATCAGTAGCATTTGATACATCACTATTTATTGTGATGATGTTGTTATTTATATCGATTATATCTGCGGTGATATCAATTCCTGTTGCACCCTGGGTAATTAAATTACCACCCAGCGTGGTCGTACCACTACTTGTTACCTTAAAATAATCAAGCGCATAGGTATCTGCCTCAGTTGCAGTTCCAACACCCTTATCAAAAGTAACACCCCCTAATCCTGCAGTTAATGTTAGCCCATGATAATCAACCGGCCCACTATTATCATAACCATTAACTATTTCATTAAATACAATATTTCCGCCAAAATTACCTGTTGATATTGTTACATCAGCATTTAAATCAACTCGGTCATTAAAAGTAATTACACCTCCACTACCATTTGTATCACCTATAGCTCCTTTACTCGTAATATTAGAAAAAAGATCGATGTATGGGAGTGTACTGCTAGAAGCTGTAATAGTTATTGCACCACCATTACCACCCGTTGTGCCAACACCAACACCTTGAGAACCATTAGCAGTTAAAACACCTAAAGTTACACTATCAGCATCAATTGAAATATTACCACCTTGAATACCGGTAGTAGTTGTAGAATCAGGAGCGCTAGTATCGATAGTTATTCCCTGCGAATCAAAATAACCGGTTGTATTTGTATTTGCTGCAAGAGACAAAGCAGAGAAATTTGCATTAATATCTATATTATTAGTGGCTGTAAAAGAAACAGCACCTAGCGGGGTCGTAGCGCCAATCGTATCGGTAGCTGAGTCTGCAAATACAACATCACCATTATCTCCAGACTTTAACGTTAAAGCATCACTATAACTAGCTGTACCATTGACAGTATTATTAAAATTTATATTCCCATATAAACCCGTATTTATCCCACTATTTATTGTAGCTGCTGATTGTATTACTACAGGTGCATTAAAGCTGATATCCTGCACTGTTGCAGTACCTGAGTTTCTTACTGAACCAGCTGCAACTGTAATTGTATCTCCTAAATTTATCCCTCCTGCAGAAATACTTAACAGACCCGCATTACCACCATTCCTATCACCTGCCCCTGATGCATTACCACCAGTTAATGTCACAGCACCATTAAGAGTAACAGCATTAGCAGCTGTTATACTCAAATTGCCGGAATTCCCCCCACTATTATTACCCGCTGCATTAGAACCTTTTGCTTCGATATTATTTACTGAAACATAACCATTAGTAGCAGTAATAGTAATATTATTAGCATTTTCACCAGCTCCACCTAATGTATCGCCAGTCCCAAATCCATAACCATTAGCTTTCAAATCACCCGTAATATCTATATTTCCTTGTGAATTTTCAATTACAATTCTCCCTGCTACATTGCCATTTTGAACACCTGATGAATTCAAACTAGTAATAGTGAAATTACCTATATTTGCTGCTAACCCATCACCATTCCCATTGTATGTGCCGGTACGAATATATATATCACCCCAACTATCACCTGCGTCAGCAAGATCACCATTTGCATTTGTTGTTATACTTGACCCATCTCCCATACTGAATACAGCCTGGCCATCCACACGATTATTATCAGCACCATTGTGATTAATTGTTGCTATAAAATCATCACGATTAAGTGAAATAACAACATCATTATCTATAAATATTGAATTGCCAGCATACAGCCTAAGCCTCCTTTCATTAACGTGTGAGCTCTCTATATTATTTTCGACTCTAATATTATTATTGGCTTCGATCGTAACATTCTGCCCCTGTGCAAACCAAAACTCTATTGAACTTGATTGAATGTAAGAGTTTTCATTGGGAGTTACATCAAAATCTATATCACCGCCGCCATCAAGTTGAGACCCACTGGCATCACCATCACCTATCGTCACATTTAATGGGTCAAAATATATCTCCCCTCCCTCTCCATTATAGGCAACCAGACTAACCTGACCTTGAAAGTTTAAATATTCTTTACCTGAAATTTCTGCAAAACCACCATCACCAGATGCCTTACCTCCATTCGAAAATAAATTTCCATAAAAGTTAGTCGAAACATCTGACCAAACAATTATCTTTCCACCATTACCAGTTTCAACAGCATTAGCATTTAGATTTACACCTGTAGTGACAAAGGTTTGTTTAGCATTTTTTAAGTCTTCATTATTCCCCTGAAAACCACCACCAATATGTATTTCACCACCACCTTCATAACCAGAAGCATTTATTTTGCTATAATCACCTAGTCCAACAAAATCACCCAAAATATTTATCTCACCACCCTCACCAGAGGATAATGCTTGCGTACTCAGCTCACTACTACCGATAATCATAGTAGTGTTATTCGCTTGCAAATGAATTCTTCCGCCATCATCATTTACACCATCAGCTTTAATTACTCCGGTATTGTTTATATTATCTGCAAATATCTCTACTGTGCCGCCATCGGCTTTATCTGCAATTGATGAAACATTAAGTTCTCCATCTTGCTGGACATCACCTGTAGATGAGGTAATTCGAATTAATCCCTCATGTACTTCAATAGAGTTCGCCGAAACCAGACCCGTATTATTTACAGCATTTGTGAAAACATCTCGACTTGCTTCTGCTGTTAATAACACCTGACCGCCATTAGATGATATTTTACCGTGATTGGTTACGGCAGCATCACTCCCAAGAATATTTGAAACCGTATTACCACTCACTTCAACACCAAACATTCCACTATTATCAAAAGTTAAAATGGCGTTTTCACCAGCTGCCAAATTAACCTTACCTAAATGCGCAGTAATTATTCCAGTGTTTACGACCTCTGTTCCAATTAATGTTACCGACCCTCCGGTAGCCGCATTTATGACTCCATTATTAATAACGTAACCATTACTATTAATATCATGACTTAAGAAATTATCACCATTTAAAAAATATTCGCTATTTATATTGAGCCCACTAGCGACAATACCACCGACATTGATACTAGAGCCTTGACTAAAAATTAAACCGTTTGGGTTAATAAGTACAATATTGCCATTAGCATTTAACTGACCAGCTATTGTTGAAGGGTTTAAACTTGTAATATTATTAACAGCAACAGAACTTGATGATGGCTGAACAAACTGAACCGTTTCATTGGAATTAATATTAAAACTATTCCAATTAATCGATAGATTATTAGTGGTTTGATTAATTAAAGTAGAACTAACAGACGGTGTAGTTATTTGACCGCTACCTGAGGTAACCACGCCGCCGGAAGGCGCAGATAAAGCTATTGGTTGATTAACCAATAAGCCTAATACAATACCACTTATATTTTTTAAAGACCTCATCTTTGAAAGCTATGCTATTTTATGGAGCTTCGAAAATTAAAACTCTATCATCATTATTATCTGACACGAACAGCTTGCTATCATAGATATATATATTAGTTGGATTATCCATCAAAGCATCATTCCCAAGCCCCGTATTATCTCCATTAAGGTCTATGTGACCTAACACCCCATCAGCGGCTTGGTGATTTACTGAAGGCCAACTATTCCATATAAGAACTCTACGTCTTGTTGATACAAACAACTGATTCCCATTGGAATACACTCCACTAGGCTGATCTAAATCAATTGGGTTATATGACTGAGAAGGTGTATTTATTGTCGTAAAGTCGGGTTGACCTAAGACCAAATCCGCTGGTTGACCGCTAACCGTCGGGAAGGTATTCCAAATTAAGACACGATGATTCAACCTATCGGTCGCAACCAACCGCGTTCCATCTGTCCAAATAGATGAGACTGAATTCAATGTGCTTGCTGTTGGCGTATCAGGTGTCCCATCACCATCAGAATCATTGCTTGCACAATTGGTAAAATTTTGCTGACCTAATACAAGATCGGCCGCTTGACCATTAATAGTAGGAATAGAATTCCAGATTAGTATTCGATTTAGAAAATCAACAGCTATTAGCTTCCCATTAACATTAAATATAGACCCCGCAGCAAAAAAAAACACATCTTGTGCACATACAAATCCTGTTCCGGTTATGAAATCAGGCTTCCCTGTTACCACTTCTGCACTAACATTTGATGTTGGGACACTAGACCAATAATGAATTCTACCAAAACCAGCATGACTGATAAAAAAATTACTGCCATTTGAAGCGATACCTCGTGGCCTATTTAATTGAGTATTTGAGTAACCTAAGCTATCTGTTGTAAAGCTATCTTGCCCAATGACAAAGTCAGCACTGGCATTGTTTACTGCCGGGATAGCATTAAAACCCAAGACTCTATTATTACCACCATCTGCTATATATAATTTATTATTAATAACCCTAACAGCATAAGGCTCATATAAAGTATTGGCGCCTACCATTCCTCCCTGATTAGCTATGGTAGTATAAAAATCAGGCTGACCTATAACAACAGAGGCTGCCTGACCATTTGCGAAAGAATGGAATGGATAATCAAGCACAATAGTTTGTATTGTCTGATTATTTGAAGCGTCTGTAGCCGTTATCACAACCGTATTATTGGCACGATCTGCCAGGGTAATATTTGCTGAATAGGCACCAGAAGTATTTGTAACCGTTTGTGAGTTACCATTATGAGTAATGGTAACTGAAGCAACCGATGAGTCATCAGAAACATCAGCAGAGAGAGTTATCGTTCTGTTACCAATGACTTTTTGGTTATCTGTATGACTTAGATTGGTTATATTAGGTGCGGCGCTATCACCACTATCCGAACAACCCACTAAGGACACCAAAGCGAACGCGAGCGAAGTCGCTAAAAGACTTTTTACTACTGACATCTATCCATACTCCATGTCATACAAACCAGTCATTGGTTTGTTAATTCTTTTTATAGTTTACCAATATTACTTATGATATGGCAATGTGCGTTTTTGTTTTTTCTTAAAATATAAATTACATATTTTAAAATCAACAACTTAGATAATTTATTTAGAAATTACCACTACCTTTCATTCTAATATTTATACCGATGATATTCTTCACAGTTTTTGACAATAGCAACTTATTTCATTGAAATTAGCATTATTCACGACCTCTCCTAACAAGACTATCTGTATTGTATGGCTCGCGTGCACTATGCTAGTATCGTAGAGATAGAGGAACGACAGGAGTCGACCTGGGAGATACTCTCTCTTACGACAATAAGGAATTTATAACATGCTACAACAAGACCTCGACATTATCGCCGGCAACCATGGCGGCAAACGCATTCGTTGCAAAAGCGAAATCCTTCCAATCTACCAGGAATTATTGAATATGTCTCGCTCTGGAAATTACTGGGCAGGCTTAACAATTCAAGGTATTAACAATCTTGCACATGGCCGGCTTAATAACAGAAATATTTTTGTTCGTAATAACAGAGCCTACACCCCACCTGGATCACAACACAAAGATGAATTTTTAGTGACACTCCCTGGCTGCTCTGCTGTCGTTGAGAAAATGCCAAATGATGAGTATGTATTGAATTATATGAAGCTGGATACCGCTTATTTTGATTCAAAGCAGGATAATGAAAGACCAGGTTTATTTAGAGTATCAAAACAGTCTAGTGGATGGAGTGCACATAACATAAAGGACAATCAGATAGAACAAAAAGAAGAGCGACTAGTTGCAATTTCTGATGGCGGATATGAGAATCATACTGACGCAGCAAAAAATACAGCAAGAGTAATGTCAAAAATTCCCGGCGAAAAACCAGACCATCTTGCACGGCATGGCTTTGATATGCATTACACACCTAACAAATCCTCATTTGGTGGTTTAATAAATTATCATCAGGCAACTAATCCACTGATTGATTCAGAGGCTTCTGCATCAGCACTAGAACTTGCTGAAACAATGATAAAAGCAAAAGATACTGAATTTGTTCAATGGGTATCTGAATTTGGTGGTTCGACAGTTTTGACACAAGCCATGGCCATTCTTGTAGATCAAAATATCACCTTATCTAAACATTATATTTTTATGCATAGACCAAAAAGTGTCCCTAATACTGCCCTCAAACTTGCACATCAGCTAGAGCTTAATATTGGTCGCGATTTTAAAAAGTCTGGTATTACAGATGTTATTGGTAATAAGGGCTCTATCGGGATGATATACGATAGAAAAATGAAAGAAGGTGAAAACTATACTATTGGCAATGCTGTATGGGATACTGGAGTCACCTCTGGGAGCCTTTATGGCATCACAAAGCTAGCTGTTACCGCAACAGCAGTACCAGCTCTTCTAACAGCAACAAAAGCAATTGGAACTGCATTAGGCATAGCAAAAGCAACTGAAATGGGTATTGCAGCCGCAGCACCAAAATTCCATGAGAGACTATTGAGTAAATTTAAATGATAGACTGGATTAAATATCTACCTATTAAGTTACGGTACATTGATAAGTTGAAAAAACACCCGGCACCTAAAGGCCCCTCCTTTACATTTGCAAGATCATTACGATATAGCATCAACGGTAGTGAATTAACTTTTAAAGCACCAAAGCACAGGCCAAGCCACCCATCTGACAAAGCATATAATGCGGGACATTATCAAGATCTATTGAATTTTCGGTTCAATGCATTCAACGAAGATGAAATGCCTGATGATAGCTGGCTATATCAATCAATTTTTCATCGGGCTCATGCTTTTTATGGCCCATGGTTTACTGGTGTACAATATCAACTCAATATATCAGCAATACTAATTACACCAAGACAACCTATTACTGAAACATCATTTTTTCACCCACGTGTTTTTGAAAACTCACTCTCTAATTACTTATCCTCACTGTATGATCACGATGTTAATGAGGCAAGATCAAGATGGACAGCACCAATAAACTGGTCACCGATTAATAACTTACCTGTTCCTGCAGCCTCTTTCAATATCATACCCAACCTTAAAAACAATGACGACAGAATGAAGCAAATTTTATGCTTACCCCTATCAGATGATCACATATTAGTAGTTTCACTAACTCATAATCTATACAATCATAATCTAAATATCTCTCTTAAAAAACTCAAAGAATTGTTTGATGTCACCCCAATGGAAACTCTAGCCAACGATATAATAAACAGTTTCCAGCTGACGTTATCACCTGAAGCACAAGCTCAATACGACAAAGTAAAAGCGATATGCCCTGATATGAGTTTAGTAGAAGAGTTTGCGCCACTTAAATGGTCTACTGATGCGAATAGTCACCCGCACAATGAATTACCCAGCATTGAATCTAAAACGGCTTAATACAGTTCAAGCTTTTCTCTTATCGGCGTTATTATTTTATTCAAATGATTTTTATTAATATCAGGCAACGTGGTTAGTGCATTAACTCTGCCAATATAATCTTCTGTAATGCTGAGAGCACTAACAATTATATTTTTTGATTCAGTTTTGTTTATATTGAGATTGGAAACGAGATTTTTTATTGCCTGATTCAAGTCAATCGGATTACCACTGGCATTGATCTCCCCATATTTACCAAAGGGCATCACTGATAGCATATTATGTAATGGATATGCGCGCATTGGCGTGGGGTCATAAACCGGTGTAAAACCAAAACAATCGTTAGTTTTAATAATTGATAAATTTTCAAGATGAAGATCGCCATTACCTGTCAGTAGTGACAATATAAACCGCATAAACAGCTGCTCTTTTGCTTGCT
>Ga0316207_10003577_pt1 | contig 14264 bp, 10 predicted proteins | sample 6weekpyrite_MG_FD_204943 | JGI IMG/M metagenome (GOLD analysis project Ga0316207, IMG submission 204943) | Microbial mat bacterial communities from mineral coupon in-situ incubated in ocean water Damariscotta River, Maine, United States -... | ecosystem: Environmental > Aquatic > Marine >... | reverse complement strand
TAAAACGGTCCTGTTGAATCAACAAGGCTGCCCCTGCATGTTCAAGAAAACGAGCATTCGCTGTTTGATGATCATCTACTGCATGTGGGAACGGAATAAGAATTGATGCGACACCCGCGCTTGCTAGTTCGGTTACTGTTAATGCGCCAGCCCGGCAAATAACAATATCTGCCCACTCATATGCTTCAGACATATCGCTAATAAATGCGGTTACCTTCGCTTGCTGGTTAGAGGATGCATATCGCTGCTGTGTTTGCTCAAGCTCATGACGCCCGGTCTGATGCCAGATCTCAATATCGTCAGCCACCATGGTTTTTGTTGCTTCAGGCACAACCTTATTCAGTACAGCTGCACCTAAACTGCCACCAACAACCAACACACGTAGTGGGCCGCTGCGTTGTGCAAAACGTTTATCAGGTTCATCTATTGTCATGATATCGGCACGTACCGGGTTACCCGTTTGTCTCGCACAATAACCAGCAGCAAAGGCACCCGGGAAAGCCTCCATGACCACGCGTGCGAAACGAGCCAATATTCGATTCGTGAGACCGGCAATCGCATTCTGCTCATGTATCAAAACAGGTTTCCGCAATATCCAGCCCGCGATGCCGCCGGGACCGGTCACAAACCCACCCATACCAAGCAGAGCCTGTGGTCGCCACTTCATGACTAGTCGCATTGCCATAAAGATGGCAATGGTAATTCTGAAAGGTGCCAGTACCCAACCAAGTAAACCTTTGCCGCGTAAACCAGTAATAGGAATTGTCGCCAGTTCAATGCCTGCACCTGGCACGACACGTGACTCTATGCCCCGCTGTGTGCCTAACCAGATCACATCAATACCTGCACTACGCAGCTCTTCAGCCACCGCCAGCGCAGGAAACACGTGACCACCTGTGCCGCCCGCCATGATCATGATGCGCTGTTGACCGGTAATCATCGTTTAACACCTGCTTTTACACCGGCGAAACTCAGCCATGCAATACGCGTTTCAATATCAACGCGAACTAATAATGCAATCGCAATACATGATGCCAACATGCTACTTCCGCCATAACTCATTAATGGCAATGTCAGGCCTTTTGTGGGTAGTACCCCCATGTTCACACCAATATTGATAAAGGCCTGCATGCTGATCCACAAGGTAATGCCAAAAGCCACATAAGCAGCAAAGTGAAGTCCCAGGTACTGTGCCTTGTTGGCAATCTTGAACGCCCGCCATGCGATGAAGGTAAATAACGCCACTACAATGATGCTGCCAAACAAACCTGTCTCTTCAGCAAGGATGGCAAAAACAAAATCGGTATGCGCCTCAGGCAAATAAAATAATTTCTGGATACTGCCACCCAGACCGAGACCAAACCACTCACCACGGCCAAAGGCGATAAGCGACTGGGTTAATTGAAAGCCACTATTAAATGGATCAGCCCATGGGTTGAGGAACGCAGTGACACGTTCGAGACGATACGGTGACGTAATTGTCAGGATAGCCACTGCAGATAAAACCATCATTAATAAAACGGCAAATTGCCAGAGTCTAACGCCACCGAGAAACATCATCCCCAGTGCCGTGGCAAAGATAACCGCAGCGGCGCCCAGATCAGGTTCCATCAGCAATAAAGTTGCAATCAACATCAGTACCAGCATTGGTTTGAGGAAACCCCAGACCCGTGTGCGCACTTCCTCACCACGTCGCACCAGGTAACCTGCCAGGTACACAACCACAAATAACTTCATAAACTCAGACGGCTGCAGGTTGATAACACCCAGTGATAACCAACGAGTACTACCGTTAACACTTTGACTAATGCCAGGAATCAGCAACACCACCAGCAGGATCATGCCAGTAATCAGTAACAGGGCACTGAAGCGTTCCCACATGTAAAGTGGTATCCAAACAACTGCTGATGCGATACCGACACCAATACAGACATAAATCGCCTGGCGAATCAGGTAGTAAAACGGTTGCCCTAATTCTCTATCAGCAATCGCAATCGATGCTGAACCCACCATTGTCAGACCGAACCCGAGTAAGGCAAATACGGCTAGCAACAATGGCAAGTCAAACCGTGCTGACATGGGTGGCTCAACACGCCGCGGCTGACTGCGCGAGCTTCTCAGGGTCGCCTGCGATGCAATACTAGCCATGGCTCACCTCCTGCATGACCGCATTTGCAAAATCGTCACCACGTTCCATGTAATTGCTGTACATGTCAAAGCTGGCACATGCTGGTGACAATAAAACGCTATCGCCGGGAACTGCCAGCTGCTGTGCAATGCGTACTGCATCTTGCATACTCGAAGCATGATGAACCGGAACAGTGCCGTTGATTACTTGTTCAATCCTATCCGCATCACGACCTATCAGGATCACATCACGAGTGTGACTGACAATAGCATTATGCAAGTCAGAAAAATCTGCAGCCTTACCATCACCACCGGCGATCAGGATTAGAGGCCCAGGCATACCTTCAAGTGCCGCCACGGTAGCACCCACATTGGTCGCCTTGGAATCATTAAACCAACGCACACCCTTGTCTTCGGCAACCCATTCGCTGCGATGTGCAAGACCCTTAAAGTTAGCCAGTGTTGCCAGCATAGTCTGCATATCAAGGTTAACCGCATACCCCAACGCCAGTGCTGCCAATGCATTAGACTGATTATGACTACCAGGGATTTTTAATTCGTCGACTGAAAGCAATTTATCTTGACCAAATGCCAGCCATTGCTCACCAGCTTCAGTGATGATGCCAAACTCACCTGTATTCGGCTGCTGCAAACTAAACCGAATTACCTGGCGTTGTGGATCCGCCATGCTACTGACAACATGATCATCACTATTAATCACCATGATGCCGTTACCGTTATAGACCACAGCCTTAGTATCGCTGTACTGCTTGACATTGTCGTAACGATCCATGTGATCAGGACTAACATTCAAAACTACAGCAGCTACCGCATTTAGACTTTGCGTGGTCTCCAACTGAAAGCTTGAAAGTTCCAGCACATATAAATCAGTGTCTTTTTTATCCAGTAACTCGAGTGCAGGCATCCCCAGGTTACCGCCTGCACGTACCACCTTACCTGCGGCCTCCGCCATTTCCGCTACCAGTGTTGTCACAGTACTTTTACCGTTAGTACCGGTAATTGCGATAACCGGCGCATTCACCGAGCGAGCAAATAATTCAATATCACCGAGCACTTCTGCGCCACGGCTTACAGCAGAGGCAACATATTCGTCCCGCAATGACACACCGGGGCTTAGTACAATTCGACTTGCTGCTGAGAAATCATCTTCACGGAAACCACCAACATGTACTGATGTATCAGGGTACTCACTAATCAACTCATCCAACCCGGGTGGCTTACTGCGCGTATCAGTTACCACAAATGATTCACCCTGCGCTGCGAGATAACGCGCGCAAGACAAGCCGGTTTTACCCAGCCCGACAATCAATGTTTGTGAAGATGATGTTTGCATAAATTATCGTATCTTTAATGTTGCCAGACCAATCAACACCAGTATCACGGTGATAATCCAGAACCTGACTATCACACGCGGCTCAGGCCAACCCTTTAATTCAAAATGATGATGTAGTGGTGCCATACGGAAAATTCGCTTACCGGTAAGCTTGAAAGAGGCAACTTGTAAAATCACCGACACGGTTTCCATGACAAACACGCCACCCATGATGACCAGCACAAGTTCCTGCCTAACAACAACCGCCAACACACCTAGTGCTGCACCTAATGCCAATGCACCAACATCTCCCATGAAGACCTGTGCAGGATAGGCATTAAACCAAAGGAAACCTAAACCGGCTCCAGCCAGTGCGCCGGCAAATATCACTACCTCACCAACACCAGGCACATAAGGAATGAGCAAATAACTCGCCAACTTGATGTTACCGGTTAAGAAAGCAATAAGACCCAACGCACCACCAACAAGCACTGTTGGTAATATCGCCAAACCATCAAGACCATCGGTTAGGTTAACGGCATTACTACTACCAACAATCACAAAGTAAGTCAGAGGAACAAACAACCAACCCAGTTGTAGCGAAACATCTTTGAAAAAAGGAACAATCAATGTCGTCTCACTGGGAACAACTGCGGTCTTAAATAGAAAAATGGCGACTGCCAAGCCAACAACTGATTGCCAGAAATATTTATATCGTGCCTTTAAACCATTCGGGTCACAACGCACTAACTTGATGTAATCGTCATAAAAACCAATTACACCAAAGGCAAAGGTTGTTACCAATACGACCCAGATATAACGATTTGATAAATCTGCCCACAACAAAGTACTTATGCTGATAGCAACAATAATTAAAGCACCGCCCATCGTCGGTGTGCCGGCCTTGCTTAAATGTGATTCCGGGCCATCGTCGCGAATGTTTTGACCAATTTGCTTCATGCTCAATCGTCGAATCATGCTTGGACCGATAACAAATGACATTAACAAGGCTGTTAACACGCCCAGAATTGCACGCAGAGACAAATACTGGAATACATTAAAACCACTATATGTTTCAGCCAGGTACTGTGTCAGTGCATACAACATGGTTTAGTGTTCCTCGTGCATCGCGTTGACAATGCGTTCCATTTGCATTCTGCGCGATCCCTTAATTAACACTACACTGTGCTCATCGAGCTCAGTCCGTAATGATGCTGAAAGTGCTTCATGACTATCAAAGTGCATTCCGCCATTACCAAATTTTTCCACTGCTGCTGCTGACTGCTCTCCAAGGGCGAATAAATATTGCACATCATGTTCACGCGCTAGCGTTGCAATTTGTGAATGAAGTGATTCACTGTTTTCACCCAGCTCGGCCATATCACCAATCACCAGGATGCGTTTACCTGGCATCATTGCTAGCACTTCAAGCCCTGCCTGCAGTGATGAAGGGTTGGCGTTGTAACTATCATCAATAATCGTTGCACCTTGTGGCGAAACACCTGCCATCAAGCGGCCACTGACACACTTCATGCTGGCCAGACCTTGCTGAATTTCATGAAGAGGAATATCGAGCGCCAGGCATGCTGCTGATGCTGCCAACGCATTCATGACATTATGGCGACCTGCAAGCGGCAACACGACAGGCACATTGCCAGCGGGTGTTTGTAAATTAAAATGGGTATTCCAATCCAGCGGGTTAAAATCAATATTCTCCGCGCTCACTTCTGCGGTGTCGTCTAAGCCAAAACCAAGTATCCTTGCTGGCAATGCGCGGCGACGCCACTGTGCTGAATAATTATCATCAACATTGATGATAGCGACTGCCGATTCACCCAGCTCTTCGAACATTTCACCTTTAGCCTTTGCAACACCGTCAAGACTACCAAAGCCTTCAAGGTGTGCTGACATTGCATTCGTAACCACACCCACATCCGGTTTGGCCAAGCCCGCCAGGGTGGCAATTTCACCGGCATGGTTGGCGCCCATCTCTATCACCGCATGAGTATGATGAGCATCAAGATTAAACAGTGTTAGTGGTACACCGATGTCATTATTTAAATTGCCCTGAGTGACTAGTGGCTGTCCATTTACCGCCAAAATACTGGCTATCATTTCCTTAACGGTAGTCTTGCCATTACTCCCGGTAATCGCCACAACGGGAATAGAAAACTGTGAGCGCCATGCACTGGCAAGACTACCTAATGCCTTGCGAGTATCTTCGACTAATAATGCGGGTAACTTGGTTTGCGTTGGGCGGCTAACAATAACGGCCACTGCCCCGGCATCAGCTGCCTGCTGGATAAAATCATGGGCATCATAATTCTCACCTTGCAAGGCCACGAATAACTCACCAGCTCGAACTTGCCTGGTATCTGTACTGACACCATGAAACTCGAGATCAACTCCATGATGCTGCGCACCGATGTACTTGGCTGCTTGTGACAATGGCATGCTACAGACGTTCATTGCTGCAGCTCCCCAGCAATCTTTTTGACTGTCGCAACATCACTAAATGGCAATCGCTGCTCACCGACCAACTGGTAATCCTCATGCCCCTTACCGGCAATCACCACCACATCATCCTGTGCCGCGTGTTGCATGGCATAGGCGATAGCAGCTGCACGATCATGTTCTATATAGAGATGAGCATCACGCGTTATTCCTGAGCAAATCTGTTCAATAATTTCACCAGCAGGTTCTGAACGTGGATTATCATCGGTCAGAACAATTTCATCGGCGAACTTATCCGCGACTTCCCCCATCAGGGGTCGCTTACCTGCATCGCGATCACCACCGCAACCAAACACACACCAGAGTCTCTTTTTGCAATGCCAACGTGCTGATTCCAGTACTTGCTGTAAGGCATCCGGAGTATGAGCGTAGTCCACGATCACCATTGGCTGCGAAACACCACCACTTACCTGCTCCATTCGACCCGGGACGCTGGTTAGCTTCTGAAGCCCTTCTACTGCATCTGACAGTCTCATACCATTCAATAAGGCTGCTGCCAGTACTGCCAATAAATTTTCTGCATTAAAACGCCCATAGAGTGAACTGGTAACAACTGTGTCACCCCACGGACTGCTGATATGCATACTCAAACCCTTATTGGTGAACTGCAGATCACTACCCTGCACACAACCCAGGTGCATAAGGCTGCTGCGCAACACAGAAGCATCAGCATTCATTGCGTCACTCAGGCTGTATGCTATTGACTGTACCGTTTCAGGTAAGGTTTCAAGAATCTCACGACCAATTTCATCATCAGCGTTGATAACGGCATATCGTAATCCAGGCATCGCGAACAATTTTTTCTTGCTCTGTCCATAGCTCGACATGTCTTTGTGATAATCAAGATGATCACGACTCAGGTTAGTAAAAATAGCTGTATCAAAATGAACGCCATTGACCCTGCTCTGTTCCAACCCATGTGATGAAACCTCCATCACCACATCACTGGCATTTTTTTCCAACATATTAGCCATAAAGCGATGCACTGTGATTGCATCCGGCGTTGTATTTTTCGTTGCTTTTAATTCGTCATACAAGCCATTCCCCAGGGTACCCATCAGTGCGGCCTTCCCCGTTTGTGCAAACAGCTCCGCCAGATAGTGACTACAAGAAGTCTTACCGTTGGTGCCGGTTATACCGGTTACCCGTAAAGATTGACTTGGCCGTCCATAGAAACGATCAGCGATAAAACCAGCCTTAACAGTTAGCTCATCAATCGCGATAACGGGAATACTATGTGCTTGCAAAGCATCAAGGTAATCATCAACCTCATTCTGACCCGAAAGAGGCTTCTCATAGACAATGGCCGCTGCCCCTGCTTGCACAGCGGCCTCGCCATAGGCAAGCCCGTGATGCTGAGTTCCCTGGCATGCAATAAACAAGAAGCCTTTCTCAATATCTCGACTATCCAGGCCAAGACCTGACACCTGGTATTGCGGGTCAATCACACAATCTGTAGCAACAAAACCATCCAGTAATTCATAAAGAGGATATCCAGCGGTTGTCATTTTCCTGGCAGTCATCATGGACGACCTCCAGTCTCAACAGCGACTTTTAACTGTGATGATTCATCTACTGGTAAATTATCAGGGCTTACATTTAACAACCGGAGTGCGCCCGCCATAACACGAGAAAAAACGGGTGCTGCTACTTGACCACCATAGTAGACACCATTATTAGGCTCGTTGACCATAACCGCCATCGCCAGTCGTGGTTTACTGGCTGGGGCCAGGCCCGCAAACAAGGCAATATAACGATCTTCAAGGTAGCCACCAACACCTGACTTTCTTACTGTACCGGTCTTACCGGCAATACGATAACTACTCACTGCAGCACGCGTACCTGTGCCCCCTTGCTCAACAACTCGTTCTAACATTTTTCTTAGTTGCCTGGCCGTTCTCGCTTCGATAACCCGTTGTTGCTGAGCATTCACTTCACTAAGATCATCAACACGCGTCAGTGTTAGTGGTCGCACCAAACCATCATTTGCTATCACACTGTAAGCCTGTGCCAGTTGTAACAGGGTTGTTGAGATGCCATAACCATATGCCAGTGTGGCACGATCAATATCGCGCCATTTACGGTAATCAGAAAGCATGCCACTTGACTCGCCCGGGTAACCACTACCCGTGATTTCGCCAAAACCCATACGAGCCAACATATGCCAGTGCTGTTCTGGTGTCAGAGACAACGCCATTTTGCTAGCCCCCACATTGCTAGACTTCTGCAATATGGTGGAAACATCAATCGTGCCCAGGTTCTTGCTATCTCGTACTGTGTTTGAGCCAACCTTAAAGAAACCAGGATTAGTATTAACCGCCGTGCCAGGAGAATATTTTCCAGATTCTAATGCAGCAGCTACTGTAAAAGGTTTTAATGTTGAACCGGGTTCAAAGACGTCGGTCACTACCCGATTACGATAATTACTACCTTTCAGGTTGCGACGGTTATTTGGGTTGAAAGCAGGTTGATTCACCATGGCTAGAATTTCGCCACTAACGACATCCAGAACAACGGCCGAACCGGATTTAGCATTGTGTTGTAGAACTGCCTTTTTCAATTCACTATAAGCAAGGTACTGAATACTACGATCAATACTCAATGCTAACTCACCACCCGGTACGGGGGATTTTATATTTTCAACATCTTTGATAATTCGGCCAAGGCGATCTTTAACAACACGTTTGTTTCCTGACTTACCACGTAACCAATCATCATAAACAAGCTCAACCCCTTCCTGGCCAACATCATCAATATTAGTAAAGCCAACCAGGTGCCCAGTGACCTCGGCAGAAGGATAGTAACGGCGATATTCTCGCTGCAATGAAACACCGGGTATCTTCAGAGCCATTACTTGCTGAACCCGGTCCGGGTGGCTATGACGTTGTAAATAAACAAATTCACGATTCTTCTTTGAACCGATTAACTGTTGTAAATCATCGGTATCTTTATCGAGAACCTTCGCTAATGCAGACAGCCTATCCCGATGCAAACTTAACACCTGTGGGTTGGCCCAGATAGAATCGATAGGCGTACTAATCGCCAGTGGTTCACCATGGCGATCCGTAATCATACCGCGATGTGCTGCCATACCCACTACACGTAATGAACGCGCATTACCCTGCCCTTGCAAAAAATCATGACGTAACACATGCAGGTCAACCATGCGCCAGACCAACATCGCAGCCGCCAGCAACAACACTCCTAACAAGAAGTGACTGCGTAATAGCGAAGTCGGCTGTGTGGCTGAATTATTCATTTAATTTTTTATAATCCGCACATTTTCTGTTTTAGGGACAATCATGCCTAGTTGCGTAGTCGCCTTGCTAGCAACACGTGAGTAAGTTGCCCAGGTACTTTGTTCTATTTGCAACTTGCCCCACTCAACGTTCATGTTGTCACGCAACTCCTGTTGCTCCTGCAATGCAACAAATAACTTCCTGCTTTCGTGTCGGCTATAAACAACGCCAATCGCTGACATCAACACCAACACACTCATCACTGCAAAACTTATTCGAATCATCATTACAGTTTCTCCGCCACGCGTAACACTGCACTACGCGAACGAGGGTTCTTTGATAATTCTTCATCACTGGCACGAATCGCCTTACCAATGCTTTTAAACCTCGGGTTCAAGGCATCTGCGGTGACGGGTAGATGCCTTGGTAAATCATCTCCTTTTGCCTGCTTGCGAATAAATCGCTTGGCAATGCGATCTTCAAGCGAATGGAAACTAATGACAGCAAGGCGGCCACCCTTTGCCAGAACCTTGAGCGACTGTTCCAGGACACTCTCGACCTCTTCAAGTTCCTGGTTAAGAAAAATACGAATTGCCTGAAAACTTCTTGTTGCAGGATGCTTATTCTTTTCATGTGATGGGTTCGCATCACTGATAATTGCCGCCAATTGCAGAGTAGTCGTGATTGGCTCTTCCTCTCGTGCCATGCAAATTGCTCGAGCAATGCGCTTGCCATGACGTTCTTCACCATAGTCAAACAGTACCTGGCTAATTTCTCTTTCTTTTGCACTCGCCAGCCACTGCGCAGCAGACAAACCATTTTCGTTGTCCATACGCATATCAAGTGGGCCATCGTTAAGAAAACTAAAACCCCGGGAGGGGTCATCTAACTGGGGAGAGGAAACCCCTAAGTCGAGGAGCAGACCATCGACCTTCGCTTCAAGACCACGGCTTTGAATAACCGTCTCTAACATTGTGAACGAACCTCTTTCTATGCTGAATCGTCCATCCTGTTTAACCAGCTCTTGTGCAGCACTGATAGCCTGAGGATCTTTGTCCAGTCCAATCAATTGCCCTGCTGGTCCCAACTTCTCCAATATGGCGCGTGAATGTCCACCACGACCAAACGTCGCATCTACATACACACCATCAGGCCGAATTCTCAGTGCCTCGAGTACCTCAGCCAATAACACCGGCGCATGTTTAAAGTCATTATTGCTTGTTGTCTTATCACGCATTCTTGGTAGCGTGTCGCTCTGCCTGCTCGCCTTTACAGGGACAGGGATTCAAGCTCCGTGGGAAGTTCAAGTTCGTCTTCTTCTGACAACCAAACATCACGTCGCTCATTCCAGATTTGTTCATCCCAGATTTCAAATTTATTACCCTGACCAATTAACACCGCATGCCTTTGCAAATTTGAAAACTCACGAAGCGGCTGCGATAGCAAAACACGGCCATTACTATCCAACTGACATTCAGTTGCATGACCAATTAACAAACGCTGTAAACGGCGGGCCTGTTTATTCAGACTTGGTAAACGCACCAACTTACGTTCAATTTCTTCCCACTCTGGGAGGGGATACATCAACAGGCAATGGTCCTGATCCACGGTCACTACCAACTGCCCGGCACAACGATCCTGCAACCGTTCCCGGTAACGGGTCGGCATTGCCATGCGCCCTTTGGCATCCAGAGTGATTTGATTAACCCCGCGAAACATTTTTTGTTCTTGTTGCCTCCAGCTCGAATCCTGAATCTCTTGTTATTGGATCCATTTAATTCCACTTTGTACCACTTTTTGACACTATAGGTATGCTCTGGCCCACTGTCAAGGATAATTACCCACTCAAATTAGATTTCTTGCTTGATGAACAGTGACTTAGCGATATTTGAAAGCCCGAAAAGTGTCGTTTTCACGCAACATAACAAAAACACGAAATCCTTAAATTTCAATAGTTTATAGTTTTTACTTAATTTAGATTATTAAGACTTTTGCGGAACTGGTTCACATTTGCCAACCTAAACCTCCTGCGTATTTACCACTCACTTTAAGTTTTTACTAAAAACCTTTATAACGAGTGCATGTGGTTGAGTCGTTTACGCAGCTTTTTTCCTATACGTATTGCATTGATATGCCTCGTTTTGACACCCAGCTGTTATGCCGCTGAAAATGACGAGGAAGACGATATAGCGGAACCACCAAAAACCACCTTTGGCCAGTTGTTCAAAGATGCTGGCTCGCTGTTAAATCCAGAATCGCAGACCACCACCCAACCGGCTAGCGAGGATATTGACTCAACAGACTCACAAAAAGCAGAAGCGGTAAACGACAGCCCTGAACAGCAAACACCAGGAAGTAGCGATTCAGCTGCCCCCCTGACCGGCCTGTTGAACGATATTGGCTCTATTCTTAAAGGCGATCGTAAGCACCTGGAAACAGATGCCTCTTCTACACCTCTGACTGATTCCGAGGCAGCAAAAAAACAGGAGGAAGAAGATCTATGGGCTGACTTTGATGATAGTGAGGCCGTTACGGTTAACACACGCTACAAACCTGTTCGTAGTCGATTTATTAAAGCGGCTAACGCTTACCAGTATGGTGCAGCTGCACAGATCCTTATTGAAACCGGCGCAGATTATAATGATGTTGCTAAATCAGACGTCAAACTTGTCTGTGAAACATGGCTGCACATCCGACACTTTAGAAAATTTGATATTTGTATCAAGGCATTTGAACGTCGACTCCAAAAAAACAACCATTTTGAATTAGTTGATTCAGACGCCGTCGGTGATCTGGCCGGCCTGCGCGGCAACCGTGAATATGGCGAGTTTTTATTAAGCCAATGGCGTGCGGTACGCGCACTCGAGTTTGGAAATTACCCAGAAACCATCAAACATGCGAAGCAAGCTATTAGTCTTCTGCAAAGTAATAAAATTAAAATCCAAACATCCGGCGCAATATCTGCCCTGGAAAAAATTGGCAGCATCGGACTCAATCAAATCATAGACGACTCCGATCAACCTTCACATTCAAAAGGACTAGGAGCCGAGGCCTATGGTGCATTAGCTATTGCAAGCAACCGATCTGGAGATACCACTTCGGTGATTAACTCAATTGTAGAGCTAAAACATTTAGCAAATCAGCGCTTAGGCAATGAATACAAAAATCGCTATTGGCTAGTCCTTGCCTATTATTCTTCTGGTGATTTTCAGTCTGCACTTTATGAAAGCACTCTGAGACAAAAAGATAATATTGATTTACTTAGTGATGTCCTAATCGGAACAACGCTAACCCTGACTTCCCCTATAACCGGCGAAAATAACTATGATAATTATAAAGCCTATGGCTTGCTGGAATATGAATACATTAAAGCCAGCTCATTATACAAATTAAACAAAATTGATGAGGCCAGGAACCTTTACGACAAATTATTAACGACCCCTTCTATCGAAAGTTTTGGCTCAATATATTTTCAGCTTTTGCATGACAGGGCTGCTATTGCAGAACAGGATGGCGACACTGATAAAGCTTTATTACATTATGAAAAAGCCATTACAGTTATTGAGTCGCAACGTTCAACAATTGCTACCGAGTCCGGAAAACTAGGGTTTGCAGGTGGCAAGCAACGTATCTACCACGACATTATAAGCCTGCTTTTAAAGCAGGGACGTACCGGGCATGCATTTGAGTACGTTGAACGAGCCAAGGCACGTGCCATGGTCGACATGCTTGCCAGTCGTCAAAATATAAGTGGTGGTGATTCTTCAAAAGAGGCCGCTGAATATTTATCACAACTAAATAATACCAGCGAATCAGGCATACTCGCATCAGCTACTAAACCGGTTAGCAATACGCTGCGCAGTACTTCTAATTCTGCGATTAAAGATCTTAAATCAAAATACCCTGAGTTAGCCTCACTGGTATCAGTTAACCCTGCAAGCACACGTGATATCACTAGTAAGCTAGATAATGATGAAACCATACTTGAGTACTATCAACACATGGATGAACTTTTTGTATTCGTCGTTAGCAAAAATGGTGTCTTATCTTATAAACTTGATGGAGCAGGACTTGTTGATGATATTACTGACTTCAGGCAAACCATCCGCAAAGAAAGCACCAAACAAAGTCGCCTTTCTAAAAATCTCTACAACCGCCTCATCGCTCCTGTAAAATCATCACTTCAAACAAAAAAACTTCTGGTTGTGCCGCATGGAGTATTACACTACCTACCTTTTTATGCGCTAAGTGATGGCAATAAGTGGATGATTGATCAATACAGCATACGCTTATTACCTAGCGCCAGTGTGATTCGTTTTATAAAGAAAAATAAACATACAGATTCTCGTTTACTGGTCCTCGGAAATCCAGATATCGGTGATACCAGGATGAACCTGCCAGGTGCCGAAAAAGAAGCGCGTCAGTTATCCAAAATCTGGAAAGGTAGTGAAGTTTTATTACGGCAAAATGCTTCTGAAAGTGCGGTCCGAAACCTTGGTAGTCATTATCGTTTCTTACATTTTGCTAGCCATGGCCAATTCAACTCCGAAAATCCTCTCGACTCACGCCTGTTACTAGCCCCGGACGCAAACAACGATGGCAGTCTGACTGTTGGCGAGATGTACGATCTGACCTTGAATGCTGATCTAGTAACACTTAGCGCCTGTGAAACCGGCTTAGGTAAAATTGCTAATGGTGATGATGTCGTCGGCCTGACTCGAGGCTTTCTTTATGCCGGTGCCAGTTCTATTGTCGCTAGCCTTTGGGAAGTAGCAGATGAACCAACCGCCTATATCATGGTCGCATTTTACAAAAATCTAAAGACTATGAGTAAGACAGAGGCATTGAGAAAGGCACAAATTAAAACCCGCAAGAAATATCCCCACCCACTCTACTGGGCAGCATTTCAACTCACTGGCGCACGATAAAATTAAAAAAGGAGTTGGCCGATAAGCCGGGTTCTGTCGTGGACGACCATTCATCTGGGATGTGCGTCGCCGCACACCTCAAGCAACCTACCCGGGAACAGTGTGGGCCACACCTAATGTTCC
>Ga0316207_10003576_pt1 | contig 14266 bp, 14 predicted proteins | sample 6weekpyrite_MG_FD_204943 | JGI IMG/M metagenome (GOLD analysis project Ga0316207, IMG submission 204943) | Microbial mat bacterial communities from mineral coupon in-situ incubated in ocean water Damariscotta River, Maine, United States -... | ecosystem: Environmental > Aquatic > Marine >... | reverse complement strand
TAAGAAAATGGAAGTACTGCGCACACTTGGTCACCCTTATACCGATGAGCAAATTGCCAATGCACCTAAGGCAGTCGAAGGCAAAACCGAGATGGATGCGCTGATTGCCTACCTGCAAGTACTTGGCACGGCAATCAAGACTAGGAGATAAATCATGGAATACATGAATAGTATTCAGATGCTGTGGACAATTGTCGCCTTCATTCTATTTATCGGAATCGTTATTTGGGCGTGGAGCAGTAAACGTAACGAAGAATTTCATGAAGCGAAGAACCTTATCTTTGAAGAAGATGATGCAGAGCTATCCCATGAAAACAACCAATCCAAATTAGGTAATAAACACCATGTTTGATTTCACAAGTAACTTCTGGCCGTGGTTTATCACTGTCCCTGTCGTCATTGGCATTATTGCCATGTGGCTATTGGTTCGCTGGATGAATAAAAAACCATCTGACGGATCTCAGTTAGATGGCAAACCATTAGATCATGTTTGGGATGAAGATTTAGTTGAGCTAAACAATCCTCTGCCAAGCTGGTGGAAGAATATGTTTTACATCACCATCGTCTTTTCTATTGGTTACCTTGCGCTATACCCTGGACTGGGTAAATGGAAAGGCCTTTTAAACGACAGCCAGGTAAAACAGTACGAACGTGAGATGAAAAAGGCGGAAGAAACCTTTGCGCCTATCTATGCCTCGTATCTTGAAAAAGATGTCGTCTCGCTTAGCGGTGATGCCGATGCACTGAAGACAGGTCGTCGTTTATTTAACAACTACTGTGCGCTCTGTCACGGTTCAGATGCAGCTGGTTCTCATGGCTTCCCTAATCTAACCGATACTGACTGGTTGTATGGTGGCTCACCTGAAAACATTAAAGCCAGTATTGCCAATGGTCGTAATGGTGCTATGCCTGCATGGGGACAAATCCTGGGTAATGAGGGCGTGTTTAACGTATCAGAATATATTCTGAGCCTGGGTGGTCGTGATGCCAGTCCTATTGCCGTTGCTGCAGGCAAGCAAAAGTATGCCCAATTATGTGTTGCCTGTCATGCAGCTGATGCTACCGGCAACCACGCACTCGGTGCGCCAAACCTGACTGATAAGGTATGGCTTTATGGTGCCTCACAACGTTCGGTCATGGCCTCTATTTTCGACGGACGTGACGGAAAAATGCCTGCACACAAAGATTTTCTCGATGCAGGTAAAATTCACGTGCTGACAGCCTATGTTTACAGCCTGTCGGCTGGCAGTAAGGAGTAAACCTATAGTAAGATTGAGGGCATTCTATTAAAAGTATGAGGAATTGCTGTGGCCGACGACACATTACCAACTTGTCAAAAAACCGTTTCAGTTCTATGGCCAGCATTTCTCACGGCAGGCCTTGCGACCATACTATTCTTTACTGCCTTCGACCCGGTCGTGCTGCTTCAGGAAACACGTTTTGCTGATACCAGCCGGCTAGGGGCTTACTCCATCGGATTCTTTTTATTCTGGTTATTAACGACATTGTCTTGCGCAATGACCTGTTTCTTCCGCAAACCGTGTAACCCTAAATAAACTGTAATTCAAACTGCCCCACTCAGCCTCCTCTTTGTTACTAAAACAAAGCCGGAGTTTATTGCATGTAACTAACTGAACTGTAATGTGATGGCTAATAGAAAATCAGTAAAAACCGATCAAGCTGACACTCTAATCGCGAGTGATACAAAGATCTATCCCCGTGCGGTTCATGGCCTGTTCGCGATGTGGCGTAGCATTGGCGTCTTGATATTACTCGGTATCTATTACATTGTGCCCTGGTTAACGTGGGGCGAACGACAAGCTGTTCTGTTTGATCTTCCCAATCGCAAGTTTCACATCTTTGGTCTGACTTTCTGGCCACAGGATTTTTTCTATTTTGCCGTGCTACTTATCATTGCTGCATTTGCATTATTTTTCTTTACCGCCATTGCCGGACGCTTATGGTGTGGTTATGCCTGCCCGCAAACTGTTTGGACCGAACTGTTTATGTGGATCGCACGGAAGGTAGAAGGGGATCGACCAAAACAAATCAAACTGGATAAGATGCCCTGGAATGCATATAAAATACGGATAAAAACGACCAAACACTTTTTGTGGCTATTACTCGCCGCATACACCGGCTTTACCTTTGTCGGCTACTTTACCCCAATAGATGAATTAGCATCACGTATCATCGAATTGTCACTCGGCCCATGGGAGTGGTTCTGGATAATATTTTATAGCTTTGCCACATGGGGTAATGCCGGATTCATGCGTGAACAAGTATGTATCTACATGTGCCCCTATGCACGTTTCCAAAGTGTGATGTTTGATAATGACACACTCATCATTTCTTATGATGAAGAACGTGGTGAGCCACGCGGGTCGCGAAAACGAAATGAAGATCCGGCTACAAAAAACCTCGGTTCCTGTATCGACTGCACCTTGTGCGTACAAGTTTGCCCTACCGGCATTGATATCCGTGATGGCTTGCAGTACCAATGCATTGCCTGTTCTGCCTGTATCGATGTTTGCGATGACGTCATGGATAAAATGGGCTATGAACGTGGCCTGATCAAGTACACCACTGAAAATGCCCGCCAGGGAAAATCGGTTAGTCTTTTCCGACCACGCATCCTTGTTTATGCGGTTTCATTAATCATCATGTCGCTTGGCTTAACCACTGCCATCGCAATGCGTGTGCCACTTGAAGTTGATATTACTCGTGACCGTACTCGTTTGTTTAATGAAACGGATACAGGACTGATTGAAAACACCTATTCTTTGCAAATCATTAACAAAGATGAATCTATACACCAATACCATATAACCGCCACAGGAATAGATGGTATGAAGATGTCTATAAAATCAGAAACAATCGAAGTTGCCGCCGGTGAGGTAATTGATATCCCACTAAGGTTACAGGTGGATGCCTATAATCTCAAAAAGCGTAGTACTGAAATTATGCTATCGGTTGTATCAATCGATAATGCCGATATCAGGGTTTCTGAAGCAACACGCTTTCTTGGGCCAACGGGGAGACGTTAATGGATAAACTGCAACACAATACTCCCTGGTACAAGCAACCATTAGTCTGGATGCTCATCGTCATTCCACTGAGCGCCGTGTTCGGCGGCATATCCATGATCTATCTTGCAGTCAAAACTAATGATGGCCTTGTCAAAGACGACTATTACAAATATGGAAAACAAATAAACCTGGTTCTTGAACGTGACCTGGAAGCAAAGCGAATTGGCTTAACCGGGCAATTTGATTATGCCCCTGAAACAGGTGCGGTACTCGTCAAGCTTGCAACAACAAAAAGCCAGCTACCCGCTTCCATTATGCTGGAACTACAACATGCGACCCGAGCAGGTCATGACCAAAACCTTGAACTGGTGCTCACACCCGGCAATGATTACCATGGTCTCATCAAGGGTCTGATTCCCGGTCGCTGGCACATTCAATTAACAACACCACGGTGGCGACTAACCGGTGAATTAATGCACCCCGGCCAAACCACGATTAAATTTACCGCTAATTAATTTATTTATGCCAACTGAAATCACCCTTGTTGCCGCCTTCATGACCGGATTACTCGGTTCTGTGCACTGTATCGGTATGTGTGGGGGAATTGTTGGTGCGCTGAGCATGGGTATTGCGAAAAACCGGCGTAGCTTACCCTTTTTGTTATTTTATAACACTGGCCGTTTAAGTAGCTATGTATTGGCTGGCTTTTTAATTGCAGGCATTGGTGAAGCAAGTAGTGATGCCTTTAACCAAGACACACAACAAATCGGAATGTGGCTAAGTGGATTGTTTATGATCATCCTTGGCCTTTATATTGCGGGGTGGTGGCAATTTCTCAGCATTCTTGAAAAAGCAGGTGGTTATTTTTGGCGTTACATACAGCCCTTTGGTAACAAACTATTGCCGGTTAATAATTACCGACATGCCTTTATGCTTGGTGCTCTTTGGGGCTGGTTACCATGTGGTATGGTCTATGCGATGCTTGTGTTTGCACTTAGCAGTCAGGACAGCGTGCAAGGCGGACTAATCATGTTGTCCTTTGGCCTGGGCACATTACCGACGTTGCTATTGCTTGGTACAGCCGCCACGACATTAAAAAGTTTTATGCAGAAAACACTTGTCAGGCAATTGGCAGGAACGATTATTTTACTATTCGGTGTATATAGCCTTACGGCACCCGGTGCACATGATCATCACCAACAACACACATCATCATCAACGAATCATCACCATCAGCACTGAAGAAAAGCTTACTGTGTCGGCACAACTATGATTCATCTTCATTGCTATGCGCATCTGATTTCTTTTTGAGGTTGTCGTAATCTGCAGAGAGACGATCCATTGTCGGATTTTCCTGGCCAGCATACATCAAGGAATATTCCTTAACAATATCTTCCATTGTTTCCATTGCTTCAGCCAATTCCCCAGCCATTTTTTCTTTATCCGCTGATAGTGATTCTATTTTCGCATTCAGCTCTTCCACTTCTTCACTCGATAACTGCCTGGCAACTTCCAGCTGGGTATCTGCAGCGTTAGCAATACCCAGTCGCATTGCGTCCATCCAGCTATCATTTATGACCAATAATTCCTCACGTATTTCCGGCATACATTTACGATCAAAGCCAAGATACATATTCAAAATACGCTTATATAATTTTTTCTCTGAACTGCTCATTTTATCAAGATGCGATTCTAAATCTTCATCTATTAAAAGAGAATCTTCCTTCATGGATTCTCTCATCGCCTCACGTCTCTCGGCCTGTTTATTCTTATGCTCGGCAATAAACTCAGACACATAGCGTTTGTCTGCACTCCTGCGCCGAAAGAAATAAATAAGCAGACCTATGAATATCAGGATTAGTATCAATCCAAACTCTGCCCCAAGTAATAATAATGAACTCATACTATCAGTCATTTTTATTTCCCTCTTCGACCTTGTCTTTCACATCAGCGTCTTGTGACTCGGCATCCTCCAGGACACCTTTTTCAGCGCCCGCACTTTCAAGAATAGCATCCACCGATTCAGCATCATCTTCCAGGACACCTTTTTCGGTGCCCGCACTTTCAAGAATAGCATCCACCGATTCAGCATCATCTTCCAGACTATCTTTTTCCGCGGTCGCATTTTCCAGGATATCATCCACTAGGTCAGCCTCATCTGAGTCAGAAACTTCTGAGTCAGAAACTTCTGAGTCAGCCTCTTGTGTATCAGCCTCATCCGAGTCCGCAGCTTCTAAGTCAGTATCCTGCGAATCAACCTCATCCGAGTCAGCAGCTTCTATGTCAACCTCCTGTGACTCAGATTCGTCATCAGCGTCCAGTTCCATATCAAATTCAGGCAGGTCATCTGCCGACGCGGTTTCCAGTAATCCGTCATCTGACTCGGCTGACGCCAAATTTTCATCTGCCGCCAGGTCTGTTTGTTCATCTGTATCCTCAACCTCTAGATCAACGTTCTTCGGTTCTGGTTTCTGTTTTCGTTGTGATGAAAAGTCCTCTTCAGAATCAGAATCTACTTCAGCATCTGTTGCGGGCATCTCTGTGTCATTCTTTTTCTCATTGGTGATATTTTCCTGCTTTTTATCACCCGCCGCATCTTCTTTGTGCGCAATAGTGTCATCGTCATCATCAAAATCTTCTGTGAGCGGCTTATCTCTTTTCTTCCAATATCGATAGCCAAAATAGCCTCCGCCAAATACCAGTATATTAACCAGAACAATAATGCTGATGGTGAAAAGAAGGTTTGAACTTTTATCCTCTTCAGGAGCGGCTGCTTCAATGCCATCATTCTCAACCGCTTCAACCGCTTCAACCGCGTCTTCTTTATTTTCAGGTTGCGGCTCTTCAATCACCACAGCCTTAACCGTCATCTCCGGTATCGTTACGACATAGGACTTATTAAATTCATCGCCATTCAAGCCCTGTCCTTTCGCCACCACTGTTAATGCCTTTCCGGAATGTTCGGGCAAAAGTAACTGCTGCCATAAATTGGCTGCTTTATTTTTTATAATCGTCGGTTTGGTATCATCACCATCCTCCAGAGAATATGCTAGCTGCAATGTCCCTGTTTGCAGTATATTCTCAGTCAATATCGCCCTTATAACCAGTCCCGACTCTGAATCTTCCGCCCATACCGTTAATGGATCAGGCATCGGGATCATGGCATCGGGTAATTTTCCATGCAGCTGACTTTTGAAATTTATATTTCCAATTCTAACAGCTGAGGCATTAATGGTAATTTTCTTACCCGCAAAAACATTATCCACCACTGCCTTCCAACTATGTGCGCCGTCCTTCAACACATAATAGGCACCGGGTTGGCCCTCTAAGCTCAATGCCAGCTGAAGTGTCCCTGTCTGCAACAACTGAGGATTTTCGGTTACCTTTATGATCAGGCCATCTGCCGTTGCTGACACGGCCAGGTTTACTGGATTTTCATGTACTTTTATCGCATGCCGTGACTCACGCTTAAACGTAGGGGCGTTAACGCGTACAATAACTTCAACATCGCCCACCTCATTAACACCATCGATAACGGCTTTATAGCGTCCTTTAATATCAGTTGATAACAATTGCTGTTGGTTAGTTAAGCCTTTTTGATTTTTACTATGTAAATTTACATTTACTAAATCTAATAATTCCTTATCATCTAATAATTTCTCCTTCGTCAGCAGTGACGCTTTAACTGTGACCTTTTCATCTTTAATAATATTGGTAGGTAATGGCGCAACTTTTAATTTCAGGTTTGTAACCACCTTAACGCGATTATCTTTATCAATATCCGCTACTATTTGCCATTTCCCCTGCCTGGGCTTATGCACGGTAATAATGTCAAAGCTTTTATCCTGGTACCATTCTATGTTTTTGGGTGCTGTCGTCTTGTCAAATGATTTTCCATCGGAACGTTTAATCTTTGTCGCCACACCTGACTTACTACGAAAAACCAACAGCGTCATATCACTAATGTTTTTATCAACATCGAAGTAATTACCTTCCAGCGGCAACGAATCCATTTTTGTTGTTTTTTCAAATAAACGTAAGAATAATCGTTGTAACTTATCGGCAGAATCAACTGACTCATACCAACCATCACTCTGCTTGGCGAGTTTTCTTAATAGTTTATGATCAGCCTGAGCGGACAGTGCAATAGTATGTACCTTTACATTTGCTGTCTTAAGCTCTGAAAGAATTTTCCCGAGTATTTTATTTCGAGATATTTTGTTTTTAGACTTGCTTTTGGAGATGTCGACCATGCCATCTGTTAACAAGATCATGTGGCGATCCCACTTAGGATCGGGGCGACGCCAATCCCAACTACTTTTTGTTAATGTATCTTCAATATTGGTATAAAGACCACGTGAATGAATTTTATTGGCTTCTTTGCGTGCATTGTTTTTCCATTGCGGTGTCGCAAATCCGGGTTTAACCTGCATGTTAACGTATTGGCCAAAACTCCAAATCCCGACACGGCTGGTGCTCGGTAACATACCGATTAACAAACGTAAGGCATCGCGACGAAGATTTTTCGGATCATTACCTTTCATACTGCCAGAGACATCGACGAGAATGCGAAGATCGGTGACCGGCTCAGCCACTGGTTTATTAGCGGCATGAAGCACAGGTATATAGAATAATGAGCAAAGCAATAACAGTGCCGTCATACCGTATCGGTACGCACATAAGCCCATTGGCGATGATAAAACCATAAAAAAACCTTAGCATTTCAACTATGTACAGGCTATCGGTCGATTACCGAAAGACTTTAGAAAGTGACCGCTTAGCTTTTATCTAAAACACCTTTATTTTTTTATTATAAACAATAAGTTATATAAAATCCTAGTGCTCACGGGTGGCTAAAAAGCGAATTTCTGGCCACCTTTCCATCATCAGGTCGAGATTCACCCTGCTGGGAGCAAGATAGGTCAACTCATCTGCCGCATCGATTGAAAGATGCTCGGCCGCTTTTTTCTCAAAGTCGGCCAACATTTTAGGGTCATCACACTCAATCCAGCGTGCTGTTGCCACCTGCACTGGCTCATAAGAACATTCAACGTTGTATTCATCTTTAAGCCGATAGGCAACCACATCAAACTGCAATATACCGACCGCACCTAATACCAGATCATTACTTTGTTTAGGCCGAAAAACCTGTGTTGCACCCTCTTCAGATAATTGAATAAGCCCTTTCTGGAGTGCCTTCATCTTTAATGGGTCACGCAATACCACGCGGCGAAATAATTCTGGCGCAAAATGAGGAATACCCGTGAACTTTAGCGTCTCACCCTGACTAAAGGTATCACCAATCTTGATGGTGCCATGATTATGTAAACCAATAATATCACCTGGATAGGCTTCGACAACATTCTCACGTTCGCGCGCCATAAAGGTCGTCGCATTCGGGATCTGTACATTTTTACCCAGCCTGACCTGGTACAATTTCATACCCTTGGTGAATTTACCCGAGGTGATGCGTAGAAAAGCAATTCTGTCCCGGTGTGCCGGATCCATATTGGCCTGAATTTTAAAAACAAAACCGGATAATTTTTCTTCCGTTGGTTCAACAACGCGTGATGCTGATTCCCGAGCCAACGGTGCCGGTGCATTTTCAGTAAAGATATCCAGTAATTCTTTAATGCCAAAATTATTCGTCGCAGAACCAAATAATACCGGCGTTAATTCACCTTTAAGATAAGCATCTACATCGAAGTCATTACTGGCCCCACGAACCAGTTCAATTTCCTCGCGCAATTCCTCTGCCTGAACACCCAGCAATTCGTCAAGACGCGGATTATCCAGACCCTCAATCACCTCGCCTTCCTGTACCTTACCTTTATGCGTGGCACTGAATAAATGAACGGTGTCATTCAACACATGGAAAACACCCTTAAGTGTCTTACCCATACCAATCGGCCATGTAATGGGTGCGCAACGAATCTTAAGCACATCTTCAATTTCATCAAGCAACTCAAGAGGATCACGTCCTTCACGATCGAGTTTATTAATGAAGGTCATAATCGGCGTATCACGCAAACGACAAACATCCATTAATTTAATGGTTCGCTGCTCAACACCTTTGGCACAGTCAATAACCATTAATGCCGAATCCACTGCCGTAAGTGTACGGTAGGTGTCTTCGGAGAAATCTTCATGACCCGGCGTATCAAGCAGGTTAACGATCTTGTCACCATAGGTGAACTGCATCACCGATGAAGTCACCGAGATACCACGTTGTTTCTCGAGTTCCATCCAGTCCGATGTTGCGTGCCGATCGGCCTTGCGACCTTTAACGGTACCGGACATCTGAATAGCACCACCAAATAATAATAATTTTTCGGTGAGTGTTGTTTTACCCGCATCGGGATGCGAAACAATAGCAAAGGTACGACGTAATGCCGTTTCGTCTGTAATATCTGACATGATTATCTACTGTATAAGAAAATTTAATAAATTAGTTCAAGTGCAAGAATTAGGGCATCTTCTCGCCCTTTCCTGGCAGGATAGTAAGCAGGACGTATACCTACTTCAACAAAATTCATTCGTTCATAAAGTGTCACGGCCGCAATATTCGATGGACGTACTTCTAATAAACACACCCGTGCCTCATGGCGCCTTGCTACATTCAGCATGTGTTCGATCAATTGTGATGCATAGCCTTTGCGCTGATGCGGTTTACTCACACAGACATTTAATAAATGCGACTCACCGGCTGCAACAGATAAAACAGCGTAGGCAACAATATCATCCTCTTCACTCAGCACCCAACAACAATAACCAACACGCAGACAATCCCTAAAAATACCTTCTGTCCAGGGGAATTCATACACGTCGTGTTCAATCTCTAACACGTCAGCAATGTCTGCTTCACACATAGGACGAAGTGTTACATTGGGGCTCTGTAACACCGCACTCATGACGATTCACCCTCGACAATTCGCATTGCCCTTTTCAGGTCTTGCCAGGCCTTGCCTTTATTACTTGGTGCACGTAACAAATACGCAGGATGATAGGTCACCACCACGGGTATGCCGGTATCCTTATAGGTAAACGCTTCACCACGCATTGTTTTCATTGGCTCATTTGAATTGAGTAAATTATGTGCGGCCACCCGACCGACTGCCAATATAACCTTTGGCTGTAATAATTCAATTTGTCGCTTTAGAAAAACATGGCAGGCAATCATTTCCCCTTCAACCGGATCACGACTCTCGGGAGGGCGACATTTCAGGCTATTGGTAATATAAACCTGCTCTCGTTTTAATCCCATCGCCTCAATCATTGCGGTGAGTAATTGCCCGCCCTGCCCCAGAAAGGGTCTGCCTTGCAGGTCTTCTTCTGTACCCGGTGCATCACCCACAATTAACCAGTCTGCGTGTTGTTCGCCTTCACCAAATACGGTTTGAGTGCGGGTTGCATGAAGATCACAGGCCATGCACGTGGCAACCTGCTTTTCGAGTGAGGGCCAATCCAGCCCATCGAGTGCATGGCTATCTTCTGTTTGCACCACCGTCAACTCAACCTCGTTGGGCACGGGTATCGCAGCGTCGTCAAGGGCAACAGGCTCTTCTGGCACCACAACGTCCAGTGCTGGCAGATTTTCAGCTTCTTGCTGAGTGTCAAAAGCATCAACAGACACGGGCTCAAGCTCACGCTTAACCCAGCGGGTAATCCCCATTGCCTGTAGATAGTGATCACGCATGCTTTTTACACGTCGCCTGCTTGAGGGTGCGCACGTTCAACCGGATGAATAATTTTATTAAGCGCATTGATATAGGCCTTTGCTGATGCAATCACAATATCCGTGTCTGCCCCCTGCCCGTTCACAATACTGCCGCCTTTCTCTAAACGCACCGTTACCTCGCCCTGCGAGTCTGTGCCACTGGTAATATTATTCACCGAGTACAATTGTAGCTCTGTCTCACTGTGCACAATTTCCTCGATGGCACGGAAGGTCGCATCCACTGGACCACCGCCTTGTGAATGAGCCGATTTTTCTTCACCGTCAACCCATAAGGTAACACTCGAATCGGGTTTCTCACCCGTTTCACTACATACCTTCAGCGATACCAACTTAAACAATTCATTCTCGGCTTCAGTGCCCGCTTCGGTCATTAATGCCTGCAAGTCTTCATCAAAAATGTCGTGCTTCTTGTCGGCAAGATCTTTAAACCGGGAAAAGGCTGAATTCACCTCGTCTTCCGATTCAAAGTTGATACCTAATTCTTGCATGCGAGTACGGAATGCATTGCGTCCTGAATGCTTACCCAACACCATGCGATTGGTTGACCAACCGACATCTTCGGCACGCATAATTTCATAGGTTTCCGGATTTTTAAGCACACCGTCTTGATGAATACCCGATTCATGCGCAAAGGCGTTCGCACCGACAATGGCTTTATTGGGTTGCACGGCGAAACCGGTAATACCCGATACAAGACGTGAACAGGTCATGATCTGTGTCGCATCTAAATTGGTATCACAATCAAAAACATCCTGACGTGTTCGCACCGCCATAACCACTTCTTCAAGAGAGGCATTACCTGCACGCTCACCCAAGCCGTTGATAGTACATTCAACCTGACGTGCACCGTTCAACACTGCTGACAAGGAATTCGAAACCGCCAACCCTAGATCGTTATGACAGTGCACAGAAAAAATGGCTTTATCCGAGTTTGGAATCTTTTCACGTAAGTTATAAATCAATTGCCCAAACTGATGCGGCATGTTGTAACCCACCGTATCAGGGATATTCAGGGTGGTCGCACCGGCATCAATGACCGCTTCAAGCACTCGACACAGGAAATCCAGATCTGAACGCCCGGCATCTTCAGGTGAGAATTCAACATTATCGGTATGCTGCCGTGCACGCTTGACGGCGGCAACCGCCTGGTCAAGCACCTGATCCGGCGACATACGCAATTTCTCTTGCATATGAATAGGCGAGGTTGCAATGAAGGTATGAATACGCGCCGAATTAGCGCCCTTCAGGGCTTCACCGGCACGGTCAATATCTTTATCCAGCGCACGCGCTAAACCACAAACGGTGCTGTCTTGCACAACATTGGCAACCGCTCGCACCGCCTCAAAGTCACCTTGCGAGGCAATCGGGAAACCCGCTTCAATAATATCCACTCGCATTTTTTCAAGCGCTTTAGCAATACGCACCTTCTCATCCCTGGTCATGGATGCGCCGGGACTCTGCTCACCGTCACGTAAAGTCGTATCAAAAATGATTAATTTGTCACTCATGTCTTACTCCATACAATACTGCCAATATTTTAGCACTCACACGCCCAATAGGCATGGTTCAGTAACGTGTATTGTGTTGATTTTGTGCTAAATGTGCGTTTCTACTAACCCTCGCCAGGGTATGGGGGTTGTATTGTCTGCCTTACGGCAGGAGCAGAAGGAGTGCGAGGCACACGGCAGCCTGACCCGGATGGGCCTTCTGGAAAGCTGGTGTGTGTGCTTGGATGTTCATGGGCGTAACTATAGTCCTGTCGGTGCTGTTTGCCAAGTGCTAAGCGGCTTTATCTGAATTATTGTCGGCATGCTTTCGCTTGCGCAGCTGATTCAGTGTCATTATCGGCCCCGAGACAGCGTATATAAAGAAACCTGTAAAAAGCACCACCGGTGGATGCAAATAAATCACCGCAAAGGCGATCATTAAGGCAACCAGAACAATAAAAGGGACTTTGCCACGTAGATCAATATCTTTAAAACTATGGTAACGGACATTACTCACCATCAATACACCTGCCCCCACACTCACTATAATGGCAAACAGGCGCTTGTCTGTGCCTTCCCAACCCAGATCAGCGCCTAACCAAACAAAACCGGCAATCAATGCGGCAGCGGCAGGACTCGCCAATCCCTGGAAGTAGCGCTTGTCGGCAATACCCACCTGCGTATTAAAACGTGCCAGACGTAGGGCAGCGGCCGCGGCAAAAACAAATGCCCCCAGCCAACCAATTTTGCCCCATGAAGTCAGCGCCCACTGGTGAATCACTAACGCAGGCGCAATACCAAATGACACCATATCCGCCATGCTGTCGTATTCTGCACCAAACTCGCTCTCGGTACGGGTCATGCGGGCTACCCGGCCATCTAAACCATCCATAATCATGGCGACAAAAATAGCGATTGCGGCATTCGCAAAGTGACCATCAACGGCGGCAATAATGGCGTAAAAGCCGGCAAACAGACCTGCCGTCGTAAACAAGTTGGGCAACAAATAGATGCCCTTGCCACGCTGCTTATGAATGTGTTCCGGTTCCGTCATCTTTACAGACACTTCCTAATTTTTATTCGTTTCTCAAGCATAGCAGGAAAGACTGTCCATGCTAGCATTATGGGATTAATGGTGATGAATAAAATGCGCCAGTGAGTGCTCCCCGGCCACCAGTCGCTGCCCTACCTGTACATCTATCCGCGCTGACACCGGCACATAGACCTCGATGCGAGCGCCAAAGCTCATAAAACCACAGCGTTGCCCCTGCCCGAGACGTTCGCCTATTTGCACATAACAACGTGGTCTGGGCATAACGCGGCCGCGATAAATCGCCAGCAACACGTCATCACCTTCATCGGTCTTGATCCATTGCGCAAATTGAGGCGCATCTGAAACAGCCGTTTCTTTATCGACATACCACTGATGGACAACCTTGCCTTCGATTGGACTGCGGATAGAATAAATATCAAACACCCCCATCGCCAAGACTATCTTTTTTGCGTCACGGTCAATAAACCCATCGCGTACATTTTCAATTGCCAACACTTCTGCGACAACAGGGCTTAAAACCGCCAGCGGCTTGGGTGGGATCCTGCGTGTTGGGTCACGGAACATAAAGATCAAAAGCATCGGTAAGAGCCACACCGGCAAGATTAGCTGCCAGCCGAACTGCGAACCGAATTGATAGCTAATCACACCAGCTACAATCACCCCCAGCGCGATGAACAAGTGTCCTTCACTGGCAATTAATTGGTGTCTATTCGTTAGTGCCATATCAAATCGTTAACCTATAAAAACAAATGCGGTCATCAAGACCGCATTTATTCAAATATTTAGCAAATTAGTTCTTGTCCTTGTCGACAAGTGCGTTTGCTGTAATCCATGGCATCATGCTGCGTAATTGTGCACCCGTTTGCTCAATTGGGTGTGCTGCATTGTTACGGCGGCACGCTGTCATTTCAGGGTAGTTACTTTGGCCTTCAAGGATAAAGCGTTTTGCGTATTCACC
>Ga0316207_10003575_pt1 | contig 14271 bp, 12 predicted proteins | sample 6weekpyrite_MG_FD_204943 | JGI IMG/M metagenome (GOLD analysis project Ga0316207, IMG submission 204943) | Microbial mat bacterial communities from mineral coupon in-situ incubated in ocean water Damariscotta River, Maine, United States -... | ecosystem: Environmental > Aquatic > Marine >... | reverse complement strand
GAGTCTAAGTAGTGGTGCAGCAGCAGTAGATGGCGATGCGATCTCTATTGACAGCATTGTCACTAACCTGGCTACAGGTGAAGGCACAGTACCAGGTACTGACGTAGTGATTGATGCCGCCCCAACGGACGGTGTTACTGGTGCCACGACGGATGGCACGTTGACCCTTAGCGTTGACGGTACTCAGATCTTCAGTGAAACTGCCGTTCCAGGTGGCACGGTTGATGCTACTGAGGTTACTAATGCCTTAAGCACGTTTGCTGCAGGTGATGCCAATTACACCTTCAGCGGTACGATTGGTGTCGATGCGGTATTGTCACGTCTCGATGGTGAAGATACTGCTATTACGATTGGCGGTAATTTCACCGGCACACCGCTTGCCTTTAATACGTCTGCTTCAACCAATGGTGACCCCGCGATTGCTGCTACAAACCCTGACTACACCTTCACTGTGAATGGTACGGGTATCAATGTGACGACTGAAGGTTCAGACGGTACCCTGACAGGTACAGAACTGGCTGCAGCGATCACATCGCAGACTGACTTAACGGCCTCATATGCGGGTACTACCCTGACGGTTACAACCGCAGACGGTGCTAACATTGACTTGTCTGATTCTGGTAATGATTCAGATGGCGCAGAAGGTCTTGCTGGTGGTGCCGGTGGTACAGGTACAACCAATGCGACTGTCTATGGCCAGATTGACCTGGTATCTCAGAATGTTGACCTGGTCGTCGGGGGTGCTGCACCTGCTGCAGCCGGTCTGACAGCCGGTACGTTTGCATTGTCCGGTACATTGTCGGGTACAACAGTAGCCAACACTGATATCTCAACAGTTAACGGTGCTAACACAGCCATTGCATCCATCGATAACGCGTTGACGACGATTAACAATAGTCGTGCTTCGCTTGGTGCGATTCAGAACCGTTTCGACTCAGTGGTATCAAGTATTCAGACGACCTCTGAAAACCTCAGCGCTGCGCGTTCACGTATTCGTGATGCAGATTTTGCTTCAGAAACAGCTGCCCTGACACGTAACCAAATCCTGCAACAGGCTGGTGTATCCATCCTTGCCCAGGCAAATGCGTTGCCACAGCTGGCACTGTCACTGCTGCAGTAAGGCAGTAAGAGAAAAGAGACCGCGCCCGGTCTTGAGCAATAAGCTGGACCGGGCGCCTATCTCATGAGACTGTGAGGTAAAGGTTATGCCTACAAATATATCTGCTGAAATTGCATCGAATGTGATTACGCAAACAAGGACGCCGGCGAGCCCCGAGGTGAGTCGCGGTTCAGCTGTTTCTGGGTCTGAAGAGCGGCAACCAGAGGCCGTAAGTGGCAACGAATTGCCAGAAGAAGCGGTTCAACAGGTTTCTCAGCAAGGTGGCGTTACGCCAGAGCTTGAGCAGGCCGTGAGTGATATTAATGCCTATGTGCAGAATGTCAGTCGTGAGCTGCAATTCAGGGTCGATGAGGCGCTGCCACTGGGACGTGCTGTTATTAGCGTTGTCGACACCGAAACGGAAGAAACCATTCGCGAAATTCCTAATGAACAGGCGTTGGCGCTTGCGCACCGCCTGATCGAGGAACAAACTGAAAGTGCTGACAGTCAGAACATCGAAGGACTAATTTTCTCTGCCCAGGCATGATCTGAGCAGGTTCTGGCATCATTTTCGCATAGTTCTGACTATCACGATCTAATCGGAGATACGATGGCTTCTTTGACTGCACCCGGTATTGGTTCCGGGCTGGACATTAATTCACTGGTAACCCAGTTACTGGAAGCGGAATCGGCAGCGCCGGTTGCGCGTTTAAACACGCGTGAAACCGACCTGCAGGTTCAGCTAACAGGATACGGTTTACTGCGTGGAAGCCTGTCCGGTTTGCAGAGTTCCTTGTCTTCCCTTCAAAATCCAGCGACCTTCCAGGGGCGTACTGTTTCGAGCAGTGACGCCAGTGTGGTTGCGGTCACCGCCAATGGCCAGGTGACGGCGGGCGATTATGATATCAACATTACGAATATTGCCGAGTCGCATAAACTTGCTACCGATCCAACACTTGTCGCCGCTCAATTTACCGACATCACCGATGAACTGGGTACAGGTACGCTGACCTTCAGGTTTGGTACTGATCCAGACCAAGACCCGGGCTTTGTACAAAATCCGGACCGCGCGACTGAAACGGTTGAAATTACCGATGGTAGTTTGCAGGGTGTGCGCGATGCGATTAACGATGCCGATATCGGTGTCACGGCGTCGCTAATTTTTGATGGTGATTTTTACCGCCTTGCGATCACGTCGGATACGACAGGTGAAGAAAATGCGATTCAAATCACCGTCGATGATGATGACACCTTTGATGATAATGATTCAGGTCTGTCATTGTTATCATTTAATGGTACGTCGACGAACATTGAACAGACTGATGCCGCCGTGGATGCCGCATTTAGCGTAAATGGTATCGGTATTACCAGTTCCAGCAACACGGTCGATGATGCTATTGAAGATGTCACCCTGACACTGCAAGATGCCGGTACCGCCAATGTGGGCGCAAGCCTTGATCGAGCCAGTATCGGTAATGCGGTGACAGCGTTTGTATCAAGCTACAACAGCTTTATTGACACCCTCAATACTCAAACCAATTTTAACCCTGATACTGGCGAGGCCGGTGCTTTGAACGGCGATGCCATCACGCGTGGAATTGCGACAACGGTACGCCGCTTGGTTAGCAACCCGGTTGGCGAAGTTGGCGATAGCCTGACGATTCTTGCTGAAATCGGTATTACAACAGACAGCAATACAGGGCGACTTGAGTACGATAACGCAGTTTTTAATCAGCAACTGACAGATAATTTCGATCGCTTCGTGTCGCTGTTTTCGGCCTTCGGTGTGCCGTCAGAATCGGGTGTGTCTTTTGTTAGATCTCGGTGGTCGCTGTTTTCGGCCTTCGGTGTGCCGTCAGAATCGGGTGTGTCTTTTGTTAGTGCCACCGATGACACAACCGTTGGCGACTATGCCGTTAACATTACCACGGCGGCAAGTCGTGGTGACCTGGTGGGTTCTGCAGCAGCAAACCTGACGATTGTGGCCGATACCAACGACTCGCTTGATTTCAGCATTGATGGCGTAGACGCAACGATTACGCTTTCAGCAAATACCTATACCGCCAGTGAGCTTGCCAGTGAACTGCAGGCACAAATTAACAATACTGCAGCATTTTCTAACGCAGGTATTTCAGTACGCGTCACCGAGTCAGTGGGCGTGTTATCGATTACGTCGCAAAGTTACGGTTCAATCTCCAGTGTCGATATTACGGGTGGCAATGGGCAAACAGATTTGGTTGGCGCGGGTGCGACGAGTACAGACGGTGTCGACGTGGTCGGGACGATAGGCGGCTTGTCGGCAACGGGTGTTGGTCAACTGTTGACAGGTACGGGTAATGCGGCAGGGCTTACACTCGAAATTACGGGTAACACCCTGGGGGCACGCGGCACAGTCGACTTTAACCGTGGCTATGCTGATCGCCTTGGTAGCTACCTGGATACACTATTGGAATCAAATGGTTTGTTGTCATCGACGACTGATTCACTTCAGTCACAAATCGAATCTGTGGCCGCCGACCGGATAACACTCGCTGACAGGCTGGATTCGCTGGAAACCCGTCTGCGTAACCAGTTTACAGCCCTGGATGTATTAATCAGTAACTTACAATCAACGAGTAGTTTCCTGACATCACAACTCGATTCTCTGCCTGAAATTACGATCAGAAGGTCGAATTAAACTGAAATTTTTTATGAAATAGTGGTCAAGCTTTTAGCCACTACGTCGATACAGAATATAGAGCAAGACACAGAACTAAGAGGTTATACGGTATGAATATGTCAAGCATGCAGTCAGCACTCAAGCAATACAAGCAAGTCGGTGTACAGAGCGGTATTGAGAGTGCGAGTCCACACCGAATTATCCAGATGCTGATGATCGGTGCGCTTGAAAAGGTTTCGATAGCCAAGGGTCACATTGAACGTGGTGACGTTGCCGGTAAGGGCGAAGCAATTGGTGGTGCGATGAGCATTGTCGATGGTCTGCGTGCCAGCCTTGATAAGTCTGTGGAAGGCGACCTTGTGCAGAATCTGGACGCGCTTTATGAATACATGGGCATGCGCCTGCTGGAGGCTAACCTGCATAACGATGTTGCCATCCTTGATGAAATCTCTGGCTTGCTGCTGGAAATCAAGCAGGGTTGGGACGGTATTGCCCAGGAAGTCTCGCAGTTGGAGGCTGAGCAATCCCAGACGGTGTCCGGTGCTATCTGAGCAGACCAAGATGCCAAAAGATGCCCGCTGGGCACAGTTGCTCGCTATGTCTGAAAATATGCTCGACGCAGCAAAATCGTCAGACTGGGAATTGTTGACCGACCTCGAACAACAACGTCAGCCTGTGATGCAGGCTTACTTCACCGATGTAACCCCCTCACTTCCCCCTGAACTCGTTGCCGATCGCATTCATGTTTTGCAGGCCGTCGAGCAGCAAATTCTCGACCATTGTCTTAAGGCACGTGGTGAGATCGCAAAGAACCTGAAAGGTTTCAGACGCGGTAAGAAGGCCGGTAAGGCCTACGCTGAACATGCAGAGGCGTGTTGAGCATTTTCAAGTAAGTCCCTTAGTCCCTTAGTCCCTTAGTCCCTTTTCGTAACCTCCCTTAATCATTTACCTGTAAATCTGGCAGGGAATTTTTGTTCTGGTCACTATGGATTCCAGCGTTCGCTGGAATGACGAAACCTTTCGTCTGTGATATGTGCTGGGATGACGGCATGTTCTATTTTCTTGTCATACCAGCGCACGCTGGTATCCAGGTTTTTGTTTCGGGTTTGGTATGGATTACCGCCCTAAAGGGCGTTCAACGCGCAAGCGCTTTTGTCCAGCGTCCATAGAATCCCTTCGGGCTTCGTCATGAGTACCCTAATGCTTCCAGCGGTCAGGGCATTCGCTGGAATGACGACATGTAGAGGGGCGCATGACATTTACCGTTATCACTTTCTCGTCATACCAGCGAACGCTGGTATCCAGGTGTTTCTTTCGCGTTTGGTATGGATTCCAGCCTACGCTGGAATGACAGCCTGTAGGAATTGGAATGACGACATGTAGAGGGGCATGACGTTTACCGTAATCACTTTCTCGTCATACCAGCGGACGCTGGTATCCAGGTGTTTCTTTACCGCCCTAAAGGGCGTTCAACGCGCAAGCGCTTTTGTCCAGCGCCCATAGAATCCCTTCGGGTTTCGTCATCAGTACCCTACCGCTTCCAGCGGTCAGGACATTCGCTGGAATGACGGCATGCAGGAATTGGAATGACAACATAATGTGTCATACCTAAATGTTCGTCATCCTTGCACCTTTCTTTGTCATACCAGCGAAAGCTGGTATCCAGGTGTTTTTTTCAGGTTTGGTAAGAGCTGGAATGACTGCAAAATACTCTCCAGCTTCAATCCAGCAATAATATTGCTATAGTTAGCCCATGAGTGAAAATATCGAACATCCCGCCGACGCAGGTTTGGGTATTGTTTACAGTGGACGAGTACCGCTGGAATGGACTGTGTCGACCGGTAACATGAGTATTAAAACGCTGGTCGAAAATGAGAAGTGCCTGCGAACCATCCTTGCGCTGAGTGAATACCCGGCCGAGCCGAGTGAAGAACTTGCAGCGATGGAAAGGAAGGTCGACATTACGCTGGAGATGGTCGCCGAGCTTTTGCGTTCCAGTCTCGATATTCCGGCCTATGCCGTGGTGGATATGGGCGCCCGTGAGTTTGCATGGAGTTCGCCCGAGCCACTTCCCAGCCCGGGTGAGAAGGTTGATGTGGCCGTCTATTTACACGACCTGTACCCGCGACCCCTGCGCCTGAAAGGAACGGTTAAATCCGCACAGGAAGGACGCTGTGTTGTGTCCATGAATGAGCAGTCTGAAGAGGTTCAGCACTTGATTGAGAAATTTATCTTCCTGCATCACCGTCGCCAGGTTCACCAGCAACGACGTACATGATTTTGACACTCTACTGCTTTTATCAGGGTATTTTGTAAAAAGAGTGGTTTTGATGTGTCATCAGATTGGCATTTATTAATAAAATCCAACTATTTGTATCTAAAAAAGAAAATATCATAACGGGCGAGCCCTTTCAGGTGTGATTTCTGTGCGTTCTGGTTGCGAGATGACAATTTTTTGACATATCCCTGATCTGGTGATTTACTGATAGTGGTCAGTCATTAATAACAATAATACGTACGTAATTCATTCCCGGAAGGTTCTTTATAAGATGGTCAGTAACCAGGTAGTCATCATTGATAGTAATCTCGAGCGCGTAAAAGAGCTTGGCATCATTTTTACGTTTCTTGAGCAGGATGATGTCGTGACGACCTCCTGTGAGCAATGGCGCGATGACATTTCTGATATGAAAGCCGTGCAGGTGATCCTGGTCGGCGAATGCGATGACAACGACAAACGCAATGCCGTGCTGGCCGAACTGCGTAATCATGAAGATGATATCCCGCTGCTATTATTGAGCGACACAGATAAGACTGATGAAGTCGCCGCATTGGCGTCATCCGCAGGGATTATTGGCAGTATCGTGATGCCCACTTCACACGGGCTGCTTAATAGCATGCTCCAAAAGGCACGCATTTATCGCGAGAGTCACCGACCCAAGGATGAGAATCGTCCTTCGACCCTGTTTAGAAGCCTGGTTGGTAACAGCCGGCCCATTCGTCATGTACGTAAACTGGTTGAGCAGGTTGCCGGTTCATCGGCAAATGTCTTGATCCTGGGTGAGTCGGGTACAGGTAAAGAAGTGGTTGCCCGTAACCTGCACTACAATTCAACACGCCGTGATAAACCCTTTGTGCCGATTAACTGTGGTGCGATCCCGGCGGATCTGCTGGAAAGCGAACTGTTCGGTCATGAGAAGGGTGCCTTTACCGGGGCGATCACGGCCCGCCAGGGGCGCTTTGAAATGGCCGAAGGCGGTACCCTGTTCCTCGATGAAATTGGGGATATGAGCCTGACCATGCAGGTGAAATTACTGCGTGTGCTGCAGGAGCGGACGTTTGAACGTGTCGGCAGTAATAAGAGTATTAGCGCCGATGTGCGTATTCTTGCCGCGACGCACAGAAACCTCGAAGAGCAAATTAAAGAAGGTGGCTTCCGTGAAGACCTGTTTTACCGTCTGAATGTCTTTCCGATTGAAATGCCACCTCTGCGTGAACGTACCAGTGATATTCCACTGTTGATTAACGAGCTGATCAGCCGCTTTGAAAATGACAAGCGGGGTTCGGTGCGTCTGACGCCAGCCGCCATTATCTCGCTCTGCCAATACCACTGGCCGGGTAATGTCCGTGAACTGGCGAACCTGGTTGAGCGCCTGGTTATTCTTTACCCGTATGGTGTTGTCGATATTGCAGATCTGCCGGAGAAATTCCGTATCCAGGGGATTAATGTACCGGATATTGATCCAGAACCGTCTGCCGAAGACTTTAATGCAGCCAGTTACCGTGATCCGTCTACGTCCTTGCCAGATGATAATTTTGACCTGAAAGACCACCTCTCCAAGCTTGAGTATGGGTATATCAAACAGGCGCTTGATGAAGCCAACGGCGTTGTGGCGCATGCCGCAAAACGTCTCAATATGCGTCGGACCACCCTTGTCGAGAAACTCCGTAAGTACGATCTGCAACGCAATGACGAAGCGTCGAACTTCTGACGTTTTTCTGACGCGTATTTAGCACTCACTTTACAACTCATTGAAATATATAGGATCGGCTAAACAGGCATAGTTCTTGCTCCTGTTATTGCGACGACATTAACTGTCAGCAATCAGGCGCAGAACGGTATGACCCAACAAGCCACATCACAGCAAGCCCATCTTCAGGATGCCTTCGAGGTCTTCAACGAGGTCTCCCAGCAACTGGTCGATTCGTACCGGGAGCTTGAACATCGCGTCGTCCACCTTGATCAGGAACTTGCCTGTGCAAGAAATGACCGCCTGCGTGAACTGACTGAAAAAGAACGTGTGGCGAATCGCCTCGAGAGCCTGCTCAAGGCGCTTCCAGCCGGTGTAGTTGTTCTCGATAACGACGGTATTGTCATTGAATGCAACCCGGCGGCAATTGATTTACTCGGTTCACCTTTGCTGGGGCTGGCATGGATCGACATCATCCAGCGTGCCTTTGCACCGCGCAGTGATGACGGCCACGATGTGTCCTTGCGAGACGGACGTAAGGTCAGCCTTTCAACCCAGTCACTGGATGGCCAACCCGGTCAGATCTTATTACTGCAGGATGTCACCGAAACACGTGCCCTGCAGGACAGCTTAAACCGTAACAAACGCCTTTCCGATATGGGTGAAATGGCCGCGACCCTGGCTCACCAGATTCGTACCCCTTTGTCATCTGCACTGTTATACAGCTCACACCTGATGCGTGGCAGCCTTGAAGAAGAAAAGCGCCTGCGCTTTACGGGCCGTATCCGCACCAGCCTGCAACAACTGGAAACACAAGTGAATGACATGCTCATGTTTGCCCGTGGCGGCAGTGCCGGTGGTGAGCAAATTTCCATTTTCGACTTCCTGTCACAGCTCCAACAATCCATGGAAATGCAGTTGCAGGAATCGGGTGTCGAGCTTGAGATTGATTGTCCGGATACGGAAGTGGCCATTCTCGGTACACGCGAATCCTTACTCGGCGCGTTCCAGAATATGGTCAATAACGCCATTAACGCAGGCGGCAAGGGCACACACATCACGCTCTCGGCGCAGCAGATTCACCACAATGGTTTACCCATGATTGTTATTGCTGTGAGTGACAATGGTCCAGGTATTCCAGAAGCCTCATTGTCCAAAATCTTCGACCCTTTCTTTACCACGGGTAGCCGGGGCACAGGTCTTGGGTTGGCCGTCGTGAAGGCCGTCGCACATTCACATAACGGTGTTGTCACCGTTGAATCCGAAAAAAATGTCGGCACTACATTCAATATGATCCTGCCGCTGTACACATCGAATACTGAAAAACTAAACATAAAAAACACGCACCAATGTGCATGAATTTGTTTGAGGAGTTGTAATGAACCAGGCCACCGTACTTGTTGTTGAAGATGATACACATTTGCAGGAAGCACTTTGTGAAACCCTCGAACTCGCGGGACTGCGTACCTTGTCTGCAAACGATGGCAAGATGGCCATTGATGTACTTGGTCACGAACAAGTCGACATGGTCGTCAGCGACGTACAGATGCAACGCATGGATGGACATGCCCTACTAAGAGAAATCAAGAAACAGTATTCAAGTATGCCGGTGTTGTTGATGACGGCGCACGGCAATGTCCAGCGTGCGGTTGAAGCCATTCAGCATGGCGCAGTGGATTACCTCGTTAAACCCTTTGATGCAGAAGTACTGGTTAATGCCGTTGAAAAATACGTTGGTACGGAAACGGTAAACAGTGACTTTATTGCAAAGTCAGATGTCTGCCTTGAATTGCTACAGGTCGCACAGCGTGTCGCCGACAGTGATGCAACCGTGATGATTACCGGTGAAAGTGGTACCGGTAAAGAGGTCATGGCACGTTACATTCACAAGCATTCACCTCGTGCAGACAAGCCATTTGTTGCCATCAACTGTGCAGCCATTCCTGAGAACATGCTCGAAGCGACCTTGTTCGGTTACGAAAAAGGTGCATTTACGGGTGCCTACAAAGCCTGTGCGGGTAAATTCGAAATGGCACAAGGCGGCACCTTACTGTTGGATGAAATTTCTGAGATGGACAAGGGCCTGCAAGCAAAATTGCTGCGTGTCTTGCAAGAACGCGAGGTGGAGCGCCTGGGCGGGCATGAGTTGATCCCCCTGGATGTACGCGTACTGGCAACGTCTAATCGCACCATGGTCGAAGAAGTAACGGCGGGTAATTTCCGCGAAGATCTCTATTACCGCCTGAATGTATTTCCGCTGGAATTACCACCACTCAGTGAACGTCGTGATGACATTGTGCCGATTGCAGAACAATTGCTTGCCAAGCATGCGATTAATGCAGGCAAGGCTATTCCAAAACTGAACAAAAAGGCCCAGGCACGTCTGCAGCAGCATGACTGGCAGGGCAATGTGCGTGAACTGGATAACGTCATTCAACGCGCAATGATTATGCATCGTGACGGTGTTATCAGTGCAGACGATGTCTTGTTCGAAAAGTCGGCGACCAAGCGAACAGCCCAGCTGGAAATAGCACCCGTTGCTGAAGCTACCCAGACTGTTGCCAGCAGTGGTGATGATTCACTCGGTGATGATCTGCGACGCACAGAATTTTCACGCATTCTTGATGTATTGAAGAGCTGTATGGGTAACCGAACGATTGCAGCTGAAAAACTGGGCATTAGTCCACGTACCTTGCGCTACAAGTTGGCGAAAATGCGCGATGCCGGTGTGGCATTCCCGGGTTGATTGAGGAGGTCTGAACGATGAATGAGATGAATGTAAACCAGTTACTTGCCCAAATGCGTGCAATGGCTTCAGCTGCCCAGGGTGGTGAAGTGAATGCAAAAGCGACAGCGGCTGACCCGAATGCGCCAGACTTTTCGGATATGTTGAAATCCTCCATTGATAAGGTCAATGAAACGCAGAAGATGGCCGGTGAATTGCAGACTTCATTTCAACGTGGCGATCCTGAAACGGATGTGGCCGATGTAATGGTCGCCATGCAAAAGGCGAGTGTTTCCTTCCAGGCAATGTTACAGGTACGCAACAAGTTGGTGAATGCATACCAGGACATTATGAATATGCCTGTATAGGCGTTGAATAACCGCGGGTAATATAAAATGGCACTAGTTAAAACAGAAAATGTAGGCAATCAATTTACGGGTTTAGGTGGATTGCCGGTATTACGACAGCTTGGCCTGATGGTCGGTCTCGCGGCAAGTGTTGCCATTGGTGTTGCCATCGTAATGTGGTCGCAGACACCGGGTTACCGACTTTTGTACAGTGACTTGTCTGCGGCAGACTCTGCCCAGGTTGCCTCTTCGCTGCAACAGTCCGGTCTTGAATACAAGGTTGATGAAGCCGATGGCAGTGTCTGGGTAAGCGGTGCCTCGATGCATGAGGCGCGTATGTTGCTCGCATCACAGGGCCTGCCAGAAGGTGGCAATGTCGGTTTTGAATTAATGGATAATTCAGACGGCTTTAGCAGTAGCCAGTTTGTTGAGTCTGTCCGTTATCAGCGTGCCCTGGAAGGTGAACTTGCCCGCACCATCTCAACCATTAAGTCTGTGCAAAATGCACGTGTTCACCTTGCCATTCCGAAACAGTCAGTGTTTGTCCGTAACCGTAAAAAACCCAGTGCGTCGGTAACGGTTGGTTTATATGCCGGCCGGGTACTCGAGGCTGCGCAGGTGCGGGCAATTGTTAACCTGGTGAGTTCCAGCGTACCTGAGCTGGAAGCCGGCATGGTGACGGTTGTTGACCAGGCAGGCAAAATGCTCACCGATGAACAAGGTGGAGACATGGTCTTCAGTACTCGCCAGCTGGACTACAAACACCAGATCGAAGAATCCTATGCGAAGCGGATTGAAACCATTCTTTCTCCCATTGTTGGTGATGGCCGTATCCGTGCACAGGTGAATGCGGATATCGATTTTACCGTTACAGAACAGACCCAGGAATTGTTTAACCCTGACCAGTCTGCTGTGCGCAGTGAACAAACCAGCCAGGAGAGCCGTGCCGGTGGCAATGGCCCCAATGGCGTACCGGGTGCCCTGACCAACTCACCGCCTGAAGCGGGTACGGTGGTAGAAGGTGATAACGGAAATGGTGAAAGCCTCGCCGCAGCGGTAACCAACAAGATGCTGACCGCAACGCGCAATTTTGAGCTGGATAAGACCATCAGTCACACACGTCTCGCCACCGGCAATATACGCCGCCTGTCTGTCGCGGTACTGGTTGATAACAAGCTGGTACCGGGCGGCGAACCCGGTCAGACAACCCCGTTTGACGAGGAAGAAATTCAGCGTTTTAACCAGCTGGTAAAAGATGCGGTTGGCTTTAATATCCGAAGGGGTGATAGCGTCAGTGTCATTAACGCGGCATTCACTGTTGCACCTGAACCTGAGCCACTTCCAGAGCCGCCAATCTGGCAGCAAGACTGGGTATTAGATATTGCAAAACAAACACTTGGTGGTGTTGCAGTGTTGTTGCTCATCTTCGGTGTCCTGCGCCCGGTAATGCGTGAATTGGCGCAAAAGGGTATAGAATTAAAGGAAGTTCAGGGAACCGCCGCTATTGATCATGAAGAAGATGATACCCAGGTTACGTTGAGTGCCCAGAATGCGGCGCAACAGATACAACAGCAGAGTCACGACTCAAATTTGAATTCGGCCATCTCCATGGTTGATCAAGACCCACGTACAGTCGCGAATGTACTGAAGAACTGGGTCGCAACAGAAAACGGTTAATACGAATATGGAACCAGAATCAGATTTAAGCGGTATTGAACGGGCAGCAGTATTTCTGCTCTCACTCGGTGAAGACCGTGCCTCTGAAGTCCTCAAATTCATGGGGCCAAAAGAGGTACAGAGTGTCGGCACCGCGATGGCGGAGTTGAAAAACATCAGTAAACAGCAGGTCGGTGATGTCCTGACTGACTTTGTGACTACGGCTGAAGATCAGACTGCGCTTGGTGTTGGCAGTGACGATTACATACGGAATGTATTGGTCAATGCGCTGGGCTCAGATAAGGCCTCGGGTGTCATTGACCGTATCCTGATGGGGAACAATAGTAACGGTCTTGAACAACTCAAATGGATGGACTCACGTCAGATTGCTGAGATGATTCGTCTCGAGCACCCCCAGATAATTGCCATCATTTTATCCTACCTTGATGACGATCAGGCTGCCGGCGTGCTGACTGAACTTGCACCCAATACACGTATGGATATCTTGATGCGCATTGGTGCATTGGACGGTATTCAGCCAAGTGCGCTTGTTGAGTTAAATGAAATTCTTGAGTCCCAGTTTACGGGAGACAACACGGCCAGTATCAAGTCTTCAACGGTGGGTGGTATCAAGGCTGCTGCCGGTATTCTCAATTTGATGGATACATCCATTGAAAGTGAGATCATGGACAAGATGAAGGAAGTCAATGAAGATATGAGTCAGCAGATCATGGACAACATGTTCGTGTTTGCAAACATTTCTGAAATTGATGATCGCGGTATCCAGGCCCTGCTGAGAGAAGTCTCGACCGATATACTTGTTACGGCACTGAAGGGTGCAGACAATACCCTAAAAGAAAAAGTATTCAGGAATATGTCTAAACGTGCCAGCGAAATGTTGCGTGATGACCTTGAATCGAAAGGGCCTGTACGACTCAGTGAAGTTGAAGAGGCGCAGAAGGAAATCATTACAGTTGCACGCCGCTTGACAGACTCTGGAGAAATTTCACTGGGAGGTAAGGGTGAAGAGTTCGTCTCCTAAGCCATCGTTGATTGATAGCGAGAAAGTTGGCGATTACGTCGCATGGCAGCCGCCCTCAGTACAAATACCAACCGAGAAAGACCTCGCTGAGGAAGAACGCCAACGCATGGTTACTGCAGAATCGATCGAGGTGCTGCAGAAACAGGCGTACAAGGAAGGTTACACACAAGGTTTTCAAAAAGGCATTGATGACGGCAATGCCAAAATCAACGAGCAGGTTGCACGCCTGCAAAATGTTCTGAATATGCTTAACCAGCCTTTGGCAGAAATGGATGAGACGGTTGTTGATCAGATGGTGGAACTATCCATCACGATTGCAAAAATGTTGATTCGTCGCGAACTCAAAACTGATCCTGGTCAAATTGTTGCCGTTGTCCGTGAATCTGTTTCGGCACTGCCCGCAGGCACAAACCATATACGCGTCATGTTGAACCCGGAAGATGCCGAGTTGATCCGTGAAACCATGTCATTGTCAGAGGGTGAAAAAGGCTGGGAAATTTTTGATGACCCCTTGTTAAGACGCGGTGGTTGCAAGATCGTGACCGATACATCTGAAATTGATGCAAGTGTAGAATCGCGTTTATCAGCCATCATTGCACAAGTCCTCGGTGGAGAACGTCATGACGATCGAAGCACTGAGGACTAACCACCAGAAAAAATGGTCAACGGCCTTATCGGGTTTCCGGGAGAGGGCGGAAACGCCTATACCTGCTGTTGTTGAAGGCAAGCTGACACGTATGGTCGGTATGACACTTGAGGCGGTTGGTTGCCAGGC
>Ga0316207_10003574_pt1 | contig 14271 bp, 14 predicted proteins | sample 6weekpyrite_MG_FD_204943 | JGI IMG/M metagenome (GOLD analysis project Ga0316207, IMG submission 204943) | Microbial mat bacterial communities from mineral coupon in-situ incubated in ocean water Damariscotta River, Maine, United States -... | ecosystem: Environmental > Aquatic > Marine >... | reverse complement strand
TGGTTAATGTTGATGCGATTGTGCAATTGGCTCATTTGATTGAAGACTGCTTTGTTGGTCTTCAAAAAAATGACTTTGAAATAAATGATAAAGATGTAGACAATTTACTGGCTGGCGTAGACTTAATTCTGCAAATTTCTCATGTTGATGACGCTAAAATAGAGACTTGGGTTGAGGACAATAGTGTTGAATTTCAGCATACAGAAACTGCACTCAAGAAAATTGGTTTAGAAGAAACTATTGAAACTAATAGTGAAAGTGAGCTTGAGAAAATTGTACGCGAAAAAAGTGAAGTTGCCGAGTTCGATGAGGAATATGTTGACCCTGTTGAAGTAATACCAGAATCAAATGTCGCAACACAGACAACCATAAGGATTGGAATAGATAGATTAGATAAATTTCTAAACTTGGCAGGAAAGTCTTTGGTTGAAACACATCAACTGAGTGCATTAATGCCTGCGTTTTGGCAACTGAAACATAAAAACCAATTAATAATATCGGATGTTAGTAAACTTCAAGAAAGTTTATCGGAGGATATTGATAAAGAGCAGCTTAAGATAATGGTAAAAGATATCTTGGGTGATTTAAATGTATTGCGACATCAGTTTGCTGAAAATATAGCACAGTTAGATGCGATAGATAGGCGTACTTCAACCATCTCCGATCATTTGCATCGGGAAATAATGACAAGTCGAATGCGGCCAATATCAGAAATCATCGGTGGCCTTCCTCGTATGGTTAGAGATTTAGGTCGTCGATTGAATAAAGAAGTTCGGTTACGTATGTCGGGTATTTCTTGTTTGGTCGACCGACATGTTTTGGAAAAAATTGATACGCCAATAAAACACATGGTACAGAATGCAATTGACCATGGTATCGAATTCCCCGGTGAACGTGAGTCACTAGGAAAGCCTAGATTAGCGACTATCAACTTATCCGTCAGTATCAGTGCAGGCATGCTTTATGTTGCGATTGAAGATGATGGTAAAGGTGTATGTATTGATGCTCTAAAAGAAAAGGTTACCGATAGAGGACTAGCAACAACAGAAGAACTAAAAACTATGGATGATTCAGAAGTTCTGAATTATTTATTTTACCCAGGTTTTAGTACTAGAGATACTGTCAGTGATGTTTCTGGACGTGGTGTAGGGCTAGATTTAGTTAAAGATGCGCTGGCGTCTTTACACGGAAATGTTTTTTCTACTTCTACTGAAGGGCAGGGTATGAAGTTCCAGATGGTATTACCCTTAACGGTTTCAGTATTACGTGTAATGTTAGTTTCTATTGGTGGCGAATCTTACGCTTTTCCTATGTCTTCAATTGATCGGATTGTTTATGCGATTAAAGGTGAACTGATTGAGTCAGAAGGTAAGTTGTATATAGAGATTGAAGATGAGAAAATTCCATTGGTACATGCTAATGAAGTTTTTGAATGTGCTTTACCAAAACAGTTACCGCCTCAGTTAGCGGTTGTTGTGGTGGAAAATAATGAAAAAAAATATGGTTTGGTCGTTGAGAGGATTGATGGTGAACAGGATGTTTCTATTCATAAACTGTCAAGTGAGCTGGGGAAAATACGGGGTATAAACTCTGCGGCAATACTAAATAATGGTGCATTATCTTTGATTATCGAAGTTGATGAGTTTATACATGCCGTTGATGGGTTGCTTAAACAAATTAGTAAGACACGTTTATATCATGATGAGAATGTTAACATGTGTGAAATAATACATGCTTTGGTAGTGGATGATTCCTTGACTGTAAGGGAAATGGAGAAAAAACTCGTTGCAAAATTACATTATCAAGTAAGTGACGCAACAAATGGAATGGAAGCGTTAAAGGTACTAGGCGAACGACATATTGATATTATAATTACTGATGTGGATATGCCAACGATGAATGGCATTCAATTGATAAATGAACTACGTTACCAGCCCGCTTACGAAAAAACTCCAATTTTAGTTGTCTCGAATCGAGAGAAGTCATTTATTGAGCAAGGTGTAGTACTGGACGAACATACGCTTTTTCTACCCAAGGATCAATTTACTGCGCCTAAATTTATAGAATTGGTTAAACAGCTTGCCAAGTTAACAACGATAGCTACAGAAATAGGTTAAAACGCAATGGAACCTGTATTTAGTCAAACTCATAATTCTACTTCTAAAGAGATTCGCGTGTTGGTTATTGATGACCAGCGGATGGTTGTTGAAGGTGTTAGGCGAATGCTACAGTCAGAAAATGATATTGAATTCTTTTATTGTACAGAGCCTACTAAAGCACTTGAAACAGCAATAAAAGTAAAGCCTACAGTCATTCTGCTAGACTTAGTCATGCCTGAAGTAGGTGGAATGACATTAGTTCGCTTTTTTAAAGCAAACAAAAAAACAGACGGTATTCCAATTATCGTATTGTCGAGCATTGAAGCGCCAATAGACAAAGAGGCAGCATTTGGGGCTGGCGCAAGTGATTATGTTGTTAAGTTGCCGGATAAAATAGAATTAGTTGCACGTATTCGATCTCATGCCCGAAGTTATTTAAACAAATTAGAACGTGACGAAGCATTTGATGAATTGCGCCGTTTGAAAGCAGAGTTGGAAGAAAGTAATAGTGCATTGCAAATGCTTTCTTGTTTAGATGGATTAACCGGTATTGCCAATCGCCGTCGTTTTGATGAATATATGGCACAAGAATGGAAACGAGCAAATCGAGAGCAATCTACTGTGGCAGTGGTGCTCATTGATATTGATTACTTTAAGCTATACAACGATAACTACGGTCATCAACAAGGGGATGATACTCTGCGAGCGGTTGTAAATGCTTTAGCCGGTGCGATTAATCGTCCAGGGGATTTGCTAGCGCGCTATGGTGGTGAAGAGTTTGTCGTAGTTTTGCCTGATACAACACTAGAAGGCGCTATCAATATAGCAGAGTCTTTACGCAACAGAGTCAATTGTTTGGATATACCACATGCTTATTCTGACGTTGCTACACATGTAACCTTAAGTATGGGAGCGGCATGTTCTGAAGAGAGTAAAAGGTTTACATCAGTTGAATCTTTAATTGAAGCAGCGGATAAAGCCTTGTATGAAGCAAAACACTCCGGACGAAACTGTATTCGTACTTCTGTAGATTGTTAAACAGAAGGTGCTTCTGGTTCTTTTCTTAATGAAGGACTAATGCGAGCAGTTTTTACAGATGTGCCACTAATTTGCATTATTTCTATCGGGTAGCCATTTATAAGCATGCTTGTTCCGAGTTCGGGAATGCTTTCTAAATGTTCCAGGATTAATCCATTAAATGTTTTCGGGCCTTTTGTGGGTAGACTCCATTTCATAATACGGTTGAGTTCTCGTATGTTTGCACTTCCGTCTACTAAATATGAGCCATCTTTTTGTGGGTGAACATCTTTCGTTGATGTTGCGGGGTCAGTAGTGAATTCTCCTACAATCTCTTCTAGGATGTCCTCTAGTGTAACCATTCCTTGTATATCGCCGTATTCATCGACAACTAATCCTATCCGTCGCTCTTGCCTTTGAAAGTTTAATAATTGTGTGTTGAGCGGAGTCGCTTCGGGGATAAAGTACGGTTCTCTTATCAGCTCTATTAATTTATCAATATCAAATTGCTCCTGCGCAGAAATATGCAACACATTGCGCATGTGAATAAAGCCTTTAATTTGGTTAATATCATCGTGATAAACTGGCAGTCGAGTGTGTTGGCTATGAGTTAATATATCAAGAATTTCATGCCAGTCCGCATTTAAGTCTATGCCATAGATTTCATGCCTGGGAATCATTATGTCTTCGACAGTCACTTTTTCTAAATCAAGAATACTTAAAAGCATACTTTGGTGACGTTTGGGAATTAATGCACCAGCTTCATTCACTACCGTTCTTAGTTCTTCTGGGCTTAAGCTCGCATGATCTTTAGTATTCAGTTTTATACCAATAATACGGAGAAAACCATTAGCTAAAATATTTATGACCCAAACGATTGGGTAGAGAATTTTTAATAAGGGGAAATAAATAATTGCGGCAGGAAAAGCAATTTTTTCCGGATAGAGCGCAGCAACTGTTTTTGGTGCAACTTCTGAAAAAATAAGAATGGCAAGTGTAAGCAGGCCAGCGCCAATGGCAATTGCTCCTTCGCCTCCGAGTCGTAATGCAATAATGGTTGTAATCGACGATGCGAGGATGTTGACAAAGTTATTACCCAATAATATCAAGCCAATTAATCGGTCTGGCTTTTCTAACAGTTGACTGGCTCGTACGGCACCTTTTTGTTTGCTCTTCGCTAAGTGTCGTAAGCGATAACGATTAAGAGACATAAGCCCCGTTTCGGAGCTAGAGAAAAATGCTGATAGCAATAACAATATGAAAAGGGCGGCAAATAAGCCTCCCAGGGGAATCTCATCCAAAGAGATTATCTCCTCATGTACTTAGTAATGGATAATTTGACCTGAATTTGATTCATTTTCAAGTATTAGATCAGAATATCTTTGCTTGAGTGTAAATGTCAGGGGTTAATTTGATTGCCAAGGACTATTTCGATTACATATTTACTGCCGAAATAAGCGAGCAATAAAGTGGTAAATCCTGCAGCCGTCCAACGCACAACAGTACGACCACGCCACCCATACTGCCAACGACCAAAAAGTAGTACAGCAAATACGCTCCAAGCCGTTAAAGATAATAGTGTTTTATGTACCATTTTTTGGGCAAACATGTCGTCTAAATAAACAAATCCACTAAGCAGGGAGGTAGTTTGTAAGGCGAAACCTATGGCGATCATTTGTATAAGTAAGGTTTCCATAGTTTCTAGTGGCGGCAAGGTGCGGATTAAACCACCTGGATGTCGGTTATGTAGATGTCGCTCTTGGACTGATAGTAGGCCAGCTTGTACGACAGCTAAGCCCAAAATACTATAGGCTAGTATCGATAGAAGAATATGTACTCCTAAGCCTTGTTGTAGATGGGTGCTCACTAAGTGACTAACGGGATACAGGTATTCAATGATCAGTGTTAATGCCGCGGTAGGCATGATTATTAGCCCTAGGTTTTCAATGGGCTTTTTGAAGCTAGCAAGGAGCAATAAACAGGCGATGAACCACGTCGCAAGCGAAGCAACGTGTGTAATGCCCATTTGTAGGCCTTCGCCGGTGAATATGTGCCGCGCTAATATGTCGGCATGGAAGACAACTGCTGCAAAACTGAGCCATAAAATCAGTTTTTTGTTTTTTTCACCTTGAAGTTTAGGTAATTGTTTAAGCAAAACTACTGTGGTAGCGATATATAAGCATGTACCGACAATAGTGACGATGATGTCAACCATATAAAACCTTGCTGTTGATTTGATAATGTTGAATGATGTCATATTGACACTAGGCATTGAAGAGTAATTTGAAATAAATTAACTTGTTACGTTAATTGATAGAATTGTTGGATGATTTGTGAACGAACTAAGGATGGCTAAGTGAAACTGAGAGTGCTCGGCTGTAGCGGTGGAATTGGACCTGGTCGCAGGACTACCTCGCTGTTAATAAATGAGAATATTCTTATCGACGCGGGTAGTGGTGTCGGTGATCTTACTTTAGAAGAAATGGCTAAAATCGAGCATGTTTTTATTACACATTCTCATTTAGACCACATTAGTTTTTTGCCATTGATGGTAGACAGTATTTTTAGCGATATAACAACACCAATTATTGTTCATGCTCAAGAAGTTACTATTCAGGCGATTAAAGACCACATATTTAACTGGATCATTTGGCCTGATTTTTCCAAGCTGCCGAACCCTAACAAGCCTGTTTTGGAATTCAAGCCCATGGCGCCTGATGAAACTATTCTGATAGACGATGTTTTATTTCAGATGATAGAAGTAAGTCATACAGTGCCTGCAGTTTCCTATCGAGTGGAGAAAAACGGTAGAAGTATCGCATTTAGTGGTGACTCTTCGAGTAATGACAATTTTTGGAATCGTCTTAATGCTTATCCTGGATTGGATGTACTAATTGTAGAAAGTGCTTTTTCTGACGAATATTATGATTTGGCTCAAGCATCCAGACATTACACGCCAACGCTACTATTAGAGGATCTGAAAAAGCTCAAACATAAACCTGAAATTTATCTCACCCACTTAAAACCAGGCGGCGAAATCGAAATTGAGGAAGAATATAAAAAGCTCGATCCTGGTTTTGAATTTAAAATTTTGCAGAATGGCACGATAATTACGCTATAATACCCCTCTTTTTAGCAACACTCGACTTATTTCATAAACAAAACAAGGTTTTCCCATGTTTAATAATTTGACTGACCGTTTGACGTCAACGCTGCGTAATATTCGTGGGCAAGGGCGTATATCTGAAGACAACATCAAAGAGACTTTGCGTGAAGTGCGAATGGCGCTTTTAGAGGCGGATGTTGCGTTACCAGTGGTCCGAGACTTCATCAATCGGGTGAAAGAACAAGCCGTCGGCCATGAGGTTATAAAAGATGTTTCGGCCGGTCAGGCTTTCGTTAAAATCGTTAATGATGAGCTGGTTCATGTCATGGGGGATGCGAATGAGGAGCTTAATTTAAGTACTCAGCCGCCAGCAGTGATTTTAATGGCGGGTTTACAAGGCGCAGGTAAAACCACCAGTGTAGGTAAGTTAGCCAAATATTTAAAAGAAACGCATAAAAAGTCTGTCATGGTCACCAGTGCGGACGTTTATCGCCCGGCAGCCATCGATCAATTGGAAACTTTGGCCAAAGAAGTGGATGTTAGCTTTTTTCCAAGTGACATAACACAAAGCCCAGTAAAAATAGCAAAAGGGGCCATTAAAGAGGCCAAACGTCAGTTTGCTGATGTTTTATTGGTGGATACCGCGGGTCGTTTGCACATAGACGATGAAATGATGCAGGAAATTAAGGACCTGCACTCAGCTATAAACCCTATTGAAACCCTGTTTGTTGTTGACAGTATGACCGGCCAGGATGCTGCCAATACAGCAAAAGCATTTAACGATGCCCTTCCTTTGACTGGTGTTATCTTAACCAAGACGGATGGTGATGCAAGAGGCGGTGCCGCTTTATCTGTTCGTCATATCACTGGTAAACCCATCAAGTTTATTGGGGTGGGTGAAAAAGTGGCGGCTTTACAACCTTTTCATCCTGAGCGTATTGCTTCTCGAATTTTGGGCATGGGTGACGTACTTACCCTGGTTGAAGAAGCAGAACAAAAACTGGATAAGAATGAAGCTGAAAAACTTGCCAAAAAGCTTAAAAAGGGAAAACCTTTTGATTTAGAAGATTTCTTAAGCCAAATCCAGCAAATGAATAAGCTGGGCGGGATTTCCAGTCTTATGGACAAGTTGCCAGGAATGGGGCAGATTCCAGATAATGTGAAAAACCAGGTAAATGGTAAAGAAGTTAATCGCTTAGAAGCAATTATACTCTCCATGACTCGGGAAGAAAGACGTCGTCCTGATCTCATTAAGGGATCACGGAAACGTCGTATCGCTTCTGGCTCTGGTACTCAAATTCAAGACGTGAACAAGTTGCTTAAGCAGTTTACCCAAATGCAAAAAATGATGAAAAAAATGAATAAAAAAGGCGGTATGGCTAAATTAATGAAGCAAATGAAAGGATCGATGCCTGGAGGCATGCCTTTTTAAGTATATTTAGTTCATAAGTCTTTTATTTGAACGGCATTATGTATATAATCCGCCGCTCTTTTAAGGCCGCGTCACAAAGCGGTTAATGATTATTGAGGAATCTATTTCATGGTGACAATTCGTTTGGCACGTGGCGGCGCAAAAAAAGCCCCATTTTATCACATGGTTGTAACAGACAGCCGTAACCGCCGTGATGGTCGTTATATCGAGCGTTTGGGCTTTTTTAATCCTGTTGCAAAAGGCCAAGAAGAGCGTTTAAGAGTAAATAAAGAGCGTGTTGATTACTGGATCAGCAAAGGTGCTCAAACTTCTGATCGTGTAGCAAAATTGCTTAAGGATCAGCAAGCTTAATTGCTAGCTATTAAATGAGTGAGATTTATTCCGATGAGAAATCGGATAAAAACGTCACTTTAGGGTATATCAGTGGTGTATACGGTGTTAAAGGAATGGTTAAAGTCTATTCCTACACAGGCGCCAGAGAAAATATACTCAAATATAAAACCTGGCGGTTGGAAAAAAATGGTAAGACCTCAGTTTTTAAACTAGAGGCAGGAAGAAAGCACGGGAAAGGCATTGTCGCCAAGCTGGAATCAGTTAATGACCGTGACGAAGCCGCTAAGTTAATTAAAGCGAACGTAATAATTTCGCGTAAAGAACTGCCTAAATTGCCTGAGGGTGAGTACTACTGGAGTGACTTAATCGGTCTGGAAGTATTTAACACTGAGGGGAAAAGCTACGGAAAGGTGGACCACTTGTTTGAAACAGGTGCTAACGATGTCGTAGCAGTAAAAGGCGAAAAGGAAATATTGATTCCTTTTATCCAGGGGGATTACATAAAAGAAATCAACCTGGAGCAGGGCACAATCCTAGTAGATTGGCCGGAAGAATTATAAAGTGCGGATAGATGTAATTACTGTATTTCCGCAAATGTTTGATGCAATTACCGAGTATGGTGTCGTCGGCAAAGCCATTAAAAATGGTTTATTAACGCTAAATACAATAAATCCTAGGGATTTTGCAACAAACAAATATAAGAACGTCGATGATCGACCTTACGGTGGTGGACCGGGAATGGTAATGCAATACCAGCCCTTACATGACGCCATAAATGCTGCCAAGGTGGAAATTCCAGCGGCAAAGGTAATATATCTTTCACCCCAGGGTGAAAAGTTGACCCAGCAAACACTGAAAGCTTTTAAAGAAGCAGAAAGTCTGATTTTGTTGAATGGTCGATATGAAGGAATAGACGAAAGATTATTAGAAGCCGATGTAGATCATGAGATTTCCATTGGTGATTATGTTCTCAGTGGTGGTGAGCTCGCATCCATGGTGTTTGTTGATGCTTTAGCCCGCTTAGTCCCTGGTGTGTTAGGGCATGAAGAATCGGCAGAGCAAGATTCTTTTGCAAATGGTTTATTAGATTGCCCACACTATACGCGACCTGAAGACATAAACGGGGACAGTGTGCCAGATGTCTTGCTAAGTGGTGATCATGCAGCAATAGAACAATGGCGTTTAAAACAAAGCCTGGGACGAACCTGGGAGCGAAGGCCTGACTTGTTGGCTGAGCTGGAACTGACAAAAGATCAAAAGCGATTGCTGGAAGAATATAAACAGCAATCAACAGATTACAGAAAGAATTAATTAAACGGAGTGAATCATGAGCAACATTATTGATCAGCTTGAAAAAGAGCAAATGAAATCAGGTTTTCCTGAGTTTAACCCAGGTGACACTGTGGTTGTTCAAGTTAAAGTTATTGAAGGAAGTCGTGAGCGTCTACAAGCATATGAAGGTGTTTGTATTGCTAAAAAGAATCGTGGATTAAATTCTTCATTCACTGTACGTAAAATTTCTCACGGTGAAGGTGTAGAGCGTGTTTTTCAAACTCACAGCCCAATGATCGACAGCGTAACAGTTAAACGTCGTGGTGCTGTTCGTCGTGCAAAACTTTACTATCTTCGTGACCTTCGTGGACGTGCTGCACGTATTAAAGAAAAACTGTAAGCTATATTCTTATATGGTTAGCATTTAAAAAGGCGCTTTTAGCGCCTTTTTTGTTGCCTTCTAAAAATAAAAGTCATTTAATAAAACGTATGAAAACTTTAGATGAATATGATGCTGTAATTTCCACGCCATTTGGTGGACTGGGAATTAAATTGCAGGATTCAAAACTAAATGAAGTAGAGTTTATTTATCATCCTGTGCAAGAAACAGTTAACTCGACCTATGCAAAATCTATTGCTACTCAGTTTAAGGAATATTTTTTGGATCCAAGGCGATCTTTTGACTGTAAGCTTGAAATTCAAGGTACTGAATTTCAACAACGTGTTTGGGAAAGCTTGAGGAAGATTCCTTTAGGGCAAGTGAGAACATATGGTGATCTTGCGAAAGAATTAAATAGCAGTGCACGTGCAGTTGGGAATGCATGTCGAAGGAATCCTGTTCCACTTGTTGTTCCTTGTCACCGAGTGGTCGCAAAAAATGGTCTTGGTGGATTTGCAGGATTTACGGCAGGTCAAACGGTAAATGCAAAGCAATGGCTCTTAAATTTTGAGGCTAAGTATTCGTGAGCGAAATTTTTGCTGATGATGATGGTTGGATAAATCGCTTTATCGATCATTTGTGGTTAGCGTCAGGTCTAAGTAAAAACACACAGCAAGCATATAGAACAGACCTTAGATTATGCGCTCGTTGGTTAAAAGAAAAAAATGTCCTGTTAATAGAAGCACAGCGAGAAGATTTGCTTGCTTTTCTAGCGGTAAAAGTTGGTGAAGGCGCTAAAGCTAGAACAAGTGCGAGGGCGTTATCTTCTTTAAAGCGATTTTATCAATTTCTTATTCAAGAAAATCACCGCTTAGATAATCCTTGTTCATTAATAGAAGCGCCCAAGTTAGGGAGATCGTTACCGGATGCGCTATCGGAATCTGATGTTGAGGCGTTGCTAGGGGCGCCTGATGTATCTACGCCACTTGGCTTAAGAGACTTGGTTATGATAGAGCTTTTATACGCTACAGGGTTACGCGTTTCTGAATTGGTAAATTTACTTTTAAGCCAGGTAAATTTGAATCAAGGCGTGGTGCGGATAATTGGTAAAGGGAATAAAGAGCGGTTGGTGCCGATGGGAGAACAGGCGCAATCAATGCTAAAAGCATACTTGGAAGAAGGCCGTAACGATATACTAAAAAAAAGAGTGTGTGATTACGTCTTTGTAACAAACAGAGGGCATAATATGACTCGCCATGCTTTTTGGCATATTATCAAAAAATATGCACAGATTGCAGGCATTACTCAGCATTTGTCGCCGCATACACTACGTCATGCATTTGCCACGCACTTATTAAATCACGGCGCAGATTTACGAGTAGTGCAAATGCTTCTAGGTCATTCTGACCTATCAACAACGCAGATATATACCCATGTGGCGAAGGAGCGACTGAAGCGCTTATATGAGACGCATCATCCGCGTGCATAGCATAGGGTTTGATAAAAGCAATAGAAGCTCAAATATGGTAAAATTTTTATAAGTTACGGCATGATTTTCGGATAATATTCAGATTATTATTGTCCAAAAGACACATCAGCAGCAAAAGTCAGCGATTTTGTTGTATTTCAAGGTTTAGTTTGGGGGTATTCAAAGTGTTAAAGCGATTTTTCGCCATATTTCTTTCTCTAATGATTTTAGGATCAGTTTCTGCCATAGCTGGAGAGAAAGAAGATATTAAGGCCATAAAAAAGGTATTTTCCAGTATTATGCCTGGGACTACAGCAGATGCAATTGCGCCTGCTGCGATGAACGGATTATATGAAGTTGTGTTTGGTGCACAGGTACTTTATATGTCGCCTGATGGTCGATACGTTATCCAAGGTGATCTGATTGACTTGGTTAAGAAAGAAAACGTGACTGAAGCAAGGCGCTCTGTTCAACGTGCTCATCTTGTCAAAGGTATTAAAGACGAAACAGCGATAGTCTTTGAACCCAAAGAAGCGAAACATACCATTACTGTGTTTACCGATATAGATTGCGGATATTGTCGTAAGTTACATCGTGAAATGCAGGACTATCTCGATGAAGGCATTAGAGTGCGTTATTTGGCGTTTCCACGATCTGGCGTTAATACAAAATCTTATTTCAAAGCGGTAAATGTTTGGTGTGCTAAGGATCAACAAAAAGCAATGACCGATGCTAAAGCGGGTAATTCACTGAATAAAAAAGATTGCGTAAATCCGGTAAAAAGTCACATGAAGTTAGCTGAGCAATTTGGTGTCTCTGGCACACCAACAATTGTGCTTAATTCTGGCGATGTTGTTCCAGGTTATGTGCCGGCAGCGCGTTTAGTTAAAATGTTAGATAAAGAAAAGAAAGTAGCATTGTAAGTTTTTAATAAAACGATTCTATAACAATAAAAAAACGAATGTAGATTAGTTTTACGCATAACTCTGTGGGGGATAAATTATGCGTTTTACTCAACTTGTTACTATAAGTATTTTTATATTAATCCTTGGGGCTTGTGCTGAACAAAGCCCTGAGGTTGATTCTAATGCACCGCATAAGCCCGTCACCTATCTTCCTGGAAGTAATCTTTTTAGTTTAATTAGCCCCGATGGGGTTGATGTTACTCAACCTTGGAATGCGCAAGATAAAGATTTGATAAACACTTTGCGTTCGCGTGCTGTGTCAGATGGTGTTTCCATCGCCGCAATAACAACGACTACAACTCCTTGTGAAGGTGGTGGGGTAACGCGTACGATTGTCGACAACCAAGGTGCCCCCTGGTATTCACAAGGCGATGTCTTTATCACTGCTTTTGAAGATTGCATAAGAGGTAATACATTAATCGTCGGGCAACGAGAATACTCAGTTGATGTGTTAGTTGGTCAGCAGTTTATTGATCCCGACTGGTCATTAACGACAACCATATCGCGTGACATTGTAAATACAGATTTACTAACAAATTCTATAAACTCCAATAAAGGTGTGGCGACGACAGATGTTGTTGTAACTAATACAACACAATATGTGCAGACACTCAGTGGAGGACATGATAATAGTCGCCCCAATAACGGTGTACAAGTTACAGATACAGCTCAGTATCTGGTGACATATCAGTGGGATGAGGCGCCTGGAGGTTCTTATAGTTGGGACTTCGATTTAAAAACAACATCTACCAATCCGGTATTTGCCGATACTATTACAAATACTCTTGAGACATTATCTGGCCCGAACGGTCAGGCACCAGAGACCGGTAAAATGCAAATATCTCAGACACAAGACGGTGTAACACGTAACAGATTTATTACGGCAATTGGTGCAGGCGATGTAAGCGTAGAGTTGGATAATGACGGCGATGGAGTTATAGATTCTACTGTACAATCTACCTGGCAGGAAGTTGTATTAGACCCATTTTTATATCAGTTTTTTTAACGCTTATATTTCCGTAAGTTCCATAAAGGCTTCTTGAGGTTCGCGAACTATATAATCTTCTGGAGGCGTTAATTGATTATGGTCTTTTTCGATGAGTTCTATAAACTCATTCGCTAATTCAGGATTACGCCATCCCATACTTACTTCTTCATTTATAACGTTGATAATATGTTGGATTTGAAATGCAGGTTTATATGGGCGAGCATATGCTAGTGCATCATATATATCGAGTAATTGAAATACTTGAGCAAGTAATGGTATGTCATTGCCTTTAAGTTTTTGGGGGTAGCCTGAGCCATCCCAACGTTCATGATGGCTTAGTATGATGGGTGTTGTGGATTGAATGCTACGAAGGCTGTTACAAATGTGATAACCAATAGTCGTGTGAGTTTTCATTACCTCCCATTCTGCAGCATTCAGTTTGCCGGGTTTTAACAGGATGTTATCAGGTATACCAAGCTTGCCAATATCATGGAGGACACCTCCGCGTTTTAAGGCTTCTAACTCTTCAGAGTTTAAACCAATTTTTTCTCCAAATACTTCCGCTGAATAAGATAGGCGTTTACAGTGATCTCCGGTATTGCCATCTTTGGCTTCAACCATTAGTGCGAGGGAATACAACATGTTTTCCATATTGTCGAGTTGATCGGTTTTTCTTTTCAAGCTTGCTGCAGCGTTGACTCTGGCAGTCAATTCAGTAGGACTATAGGGTTTACTAATAAAATCATTTGCACCAGCTTTAAGACTTTTGACCAATTCTGCGCGCTTATCACTACCGGTTACCATAAGAATGGGAAGAAGCTTTAAGTTTAGATCGTTTCTAATTTTATATGAAGTTTCATCGCCATCTAAGACAGGCATGTTTTTATCCATTAGTACAACATCAAAATTAACTTGTTTTAAAAGCTCTAGCGCTTCTTGACCGTTTTTCGCTTCAATTACAATGTTATTGCTTAATTCTAGAATGTCTCTTTCTAATCGTCGGTGGGCTTCATTATCATCTACAACTAAAATTGTGTAATTTTGTTCGGTCATATTATCCGTCTATATAATAATGTTTTTCGATTTATTTAACTTAATAATAATATATAGAAGGCACACCAATAAAAGTACAGCTAAGCTTAATCAAAGTGTATATGAAATTAGAAAAAGAAATGATAGAAGAGTGAAAAAAATGGATTGAAAGGGGGGATT
>Ga0316207_10003573_pt1 | contig 14274 bp, 12 predicted proteins | sample 6weekpyrite_MG_FD_204943 | JGI IMG/M metagenome (GOLD analysis project Ga0316207, IMG submission 204943) | Microbial mat bacterial communities from mineral coupon in-situ incubated in ocean water Damariscotta River, Maine, United States -... | ecosystem: Environmental > Aquatic > Marine >... | reverse complement strand
AAGGTTAGCGAGTGCAGTGAAATCAACGTGCGCAGTGATGTCTTGTAAACCGATTAAAATCATCGCATCAGGGTGGGCTCGATGTTGGTAATGACACATTAAAGTGCCGGTATTGCGTTGCGGGTGATAAAATTCACTACGCGGATAGCCATAATCAATCAGTAGTATCATGCCGGTTTCAAGGAGATCAGATACGCTCAGTAACCATGCATCACCGGCGCTATTTATTTCTGATTCATAGCCCTCGGGAAATTTCTCGCCCAGTTCAATTTCAATTTTGTGTACGGCAAAAATAAGTTCTTCACTTGCGGGACGAGCTGCCAAGCACAATTCATCACCTTTACTGATAACAACCTGTTCACATACCTTATCGTTTTCTATAACAAAACGTTGCACAGGCATGGCATCGATTAATTCATTACCAAGTACTACGCCACGGAAGCCCGATAGCGGTAAGGCATCAAGCCATTGCACACGATCAAATAGTTGCGGACAATGCAGTTTCACGGTTTCAGCTTGTCGCTGACGTAATTCGGCGCTGAGTTCGAGGATGTAATAGCGATCAGGTAAGGAACCTAGTTGTTCTAGTTCCATTAATATTGTCGCGGCCATGATGCCTGAGCCCGCACCGGCTTCAAGGATGTCGGCATGGCCTAATTCATTAAGGACTTGTGCGCATTGGCTGGCGATGCATTGAGAGAATAAGGCAGATGTTTCTGGCGCAGTGGTAAAATCACCAGTATGGCCAAATTTTTGTAAACCACCACTGTAATAGCCCAAACCGGGTGCATAGAGCGCTTGTTGCATAAATTCAGCGAAACTAATCTCACCACCTGATTCAGCAATACTGGCATGGATTCTTTTTATAAGCGCGTCACTCTGTTCGCGCGCGGCCGTATTTGGTTCAGGTAAGGACATGGTGACTAACTTATATGCATAGTAATGACATTAGGTTACAGTGGAAAACATGATCGTACCAGTTATGAATAGGAAATAGTGTGAAAGAGGAAAGTGTACAACTATTAGGCAAGACGGCACTTGTTACCGGTGCATCACATCGTATTGGCGCAACCATTGTGCGTACATTACATGCTGAGGGTATGAATATCATTTTGCATTACCGCCATTCGCGTGATGCAGCGCAGAAGCTGCAACAAGAGCTGAACGAATTGCGTGAAAAGTCGGTGATATTAATTCAGGCGGACTTGTCAGAAACAGCCAAGATTAACGAAATGGTGCGTGAAGCGGTGAAAGGTTGGGGACGTTTGGATGTAGTTGTGAATAATGCCTCTAGTTTTTATCCAACACCGGTTGGTGATATTGATGAGAAGGCATGGGATGATCTGATGAGTAGTAATGTCAAAGCACCTTTGTTTCTATGTCAGGCTGCGGCGCCTTATTTAAAACAACAACAGGGCAGTATTGTGAATATTGTTGATATTCATGCCGATCGACCACTGAAAAATCACACAGTGTACTGTATTGCCAAGGCTGGTTTAGTCATGCTGACTAAGTCATTGGCAAGAGAATTAGGTCCCGAGGTGCGAGTAAACGCTGTTGCACCGGGTGCGATTCTTTGGCCAGAAAATGATATTGATGATGTCACTAAAAAACGGATTGTTTCAGGTACGGTATTGAAACGGCAGGGTGCGCCTGATGATATTGCTCGCACCGTGTGTTTCTTGGTCAAGGATGCAAATTACATGACAGGCCAGATACTGAATGTTGATGGGGGCAGAACTTTAAGTAACTAATTTTTAATTTCACAATATTAGAAAAGCTCCGTCTCCTTCGAGAAATTACTATGTAATTTCAAAGGCGTCGACACAGTTTTTCTAATATCTGCTTGGATAAGCAGATGTCAGTGATTGGGCGATGCCGAATTCCAACCGACCGTAGGGAGATTGCTGAAGCAGCGGGTGAATACTGGCAGCGGTACTAAATCAAAACTCGAAATCAACAGCCCATAATTCTTGGTCACCTTTTTCAAAGCGTTCCCACATCTCACTGTAGGTTTCGCCCGTTAAGGGGTAGGTGAGGTCAGGTGCAATTTCGGCGAGAGGCAGTAACACAAAAGCGTATTCTTCAATTTCTCGGCGTGGGATATGCAGGTTTTCTTCTTCAAGAATCAAATCGTCATAAAGGAGCAAATCAATATCCAGTGTCCGCGCCATGAAACTTTCTTGCCCACGTAAACGACCATGCATTTCTTCCAGCTCATTCATTTGCTCATGTAGGGCTTGTACACTTAGCTCGGTGTTAAATGCGACAACGAGGTTGAGGAAGTTATCACCTTGAAAACCAACAGCTTCACTTTCGTAGACGCATGATGCCTGCATGTCAGGGTAAAGTTCTTTCAACACACGTAATGCAGAGCGAATATTTTTATCCGCTTCAATATTGCTTCCTAAGCTGAGAAAGGCGCGTGCCATCTTAATCCTTTGATCCTCGTTCAATAATAATGCCGACATCACGAGCGCCACGAACAGCACCTTGTTTATTGATAACGACCTTCACCCAAGGTACGTCAAATTCAGTGAGAATAATGTCAGCCACTTTCTCAGCAAGTGTTTCAACCAATTGGAATTGCGCTTCACCAACGAATTGAATCAGGCGTTTAGCAACGGCCTTGTAGTTGAGTGTGTCATCAATATGGTCACTGGCTGCCGCTTTGCGGATGTCGGCACCCATTTCTAAATCAATGACAATGGTTTGTTTAATACGACGTTCCCAGTCGTAAATGCCGATAACGGTGTCGATCTTTAAGTTGTTGAGAAAAATAATGTCCATACTGAGTTCTAAATGCGGTGGAATCAGCGCGCACTGTAGCACATTTGTTGTCAGACAGGCTTGCCTTTCATGCCGACAAGGTTTCCAATAGCGGCATGCAAATACTCGATATCAGTCTTATTATTGTAGCCTACCTACTTGGCTCCCTTTCTAGCGCCATTATTGTTTGTAAGATGATGGGCTTACCCGATCCACGTACGCTTGGTTCTAATAACCCCGGTGCAACCAATGTGCTGCGATTTGGCGGTAAAAAAGCAGCAGCGATAGCGTTACTAGGGGATATGATTAAAGGTGTTATTCCGGTTCTTATTGCGAAATTTCTGGGTGCAGAGAACCTCACGCTTGGTTTGGTTGGCTTTGCGGCCTTTATTGGCCACCTTTATCCAGTATTTTTTGGTTTTAAGGGAGGCAAGGGCGTGGCAACGGCATTTGGTGTTTACCTTGCCTTGTATTGGCAGATGGGGTTAGTTGTGATTGCTTGTTGGTTGCTTGTTGCCAAGGTATTTAAAATATCATCACTGGCAGCATTGATTGCTTCAGCCTTTGCACCGGCAATTATTTGGTATCTAACAAACAATACAGATTGGGTTGTGATCACGATGGTTATCACGGTGATGCTAACGTGGCGTCATCGTTCTAATATTCAGAATCTCATTAGCGGTACAGAAGATGGTATTGGATCAGATGCTGATGAGAGTTAAAGGTGTTTGATCGTTTTTGTGACTTAGAGTTTCACCGCTTATAAAATTTCTTCGGCTTCTCTCTAGAATCTCTCCGAGTTTCATTAGGGATTCCCTTAACCATCTACGATGGTTCTGGTCATTAGTGATTCCATTAATCATCTCTGAAGATTCTGGTCATTATGAGCTCAGCAACCATTAAAAAAGCCCCGCAAGAGCGGGGCTTTCCATAACACTACATTTAACGATATTTTAGAAGATGTATGTTAATTGTAAGCCAACACGGTCACCGATTGAATCAGTTACGATATCAACGTTGTTATTAATAACGTTTTGAGCACCACCAGGTAAACCGTTATCACCATTGTAGTTATTTGGTGCATCAACATCACGGAAGTCATAGTTGAAAGTTAAACGTGCTTTCTTGGTAAAGTGGTATGTTACGCCAAGTGTGGTTTCAGTAATTTCACGTTCGGCACCATCATTAATTTCATCAGCACGAGAATATAAACGTTGTTCGCGGTTCCAGCGAATATCGAACTGCCAATTCTTGTTTAGGTAGAAACCGTACTCGAATTGTAGACCACGAGATTTGTTGTCTTCATCAACTGCGAAGGATACAGGTAGGCTTCCAGCAACACCGGCAGCAGGACCCATGAAGATCATACCTTTTGCATAAGCGAGTTCCGCAGCAAAACGGTGCTTGTATTTAGAACCGAAGAACTTACCGAGACCTTTAACACCGATACCATAACGGCTACGGTCAAATTCTTGGTTTGTTGCATCAGTATAGAACTCACGTTCACCACTTTGGTGCCAAGCGTAAAATTTAACGCCATTTTTACGTGGACCACGACCACCTGGTAGGTTCTTTTCAGCAGAAGCGTAGAGGTAAAGTTCGTTGTTATTATCGCTGTCATTACCACGGCTGATTGCTTCACCACGACCTACCTTAATTGCGTAGCTCAAATCCCAAGATTTGTTCGCGACTTTGAAGCTATCAAAGACTTGAATACCCCAGTCACGTGCAGCACTGAAACCGTATGCGCCTCTTTGTGGTGTGCCAATAGCAGGTGTTGTGCCACCGACTGAACCAACAGGTGTTGCATTACCGCTGTAGAAATTTTCTAGTACTTGTGTTCTACCAAAGCTAGAAAACTCAATGAAGTCAATTGTATTTACAGCCTGGTAAATTTCTTCTGAAATCGGGTTTTTGAATAAACCAACACGCACGCGTGCACCAGGAATATGGTTAAACGTTAAACTTGCATGATCAAGAGTGACAGGATCACGATCAGTCGTGAACTGGTCTTGGTTGAAAAGACCATCATCAAGTGCGAGCAAGAAGAAGTAGTTCATCTTTGCGGTGAAGCTGTTAGCAAAGCCGCCGGTAAAAGTACCACGTGAACCAAGGCGTGCACGGCGCAGATAAACCTGTTCTGTTTCGTTAAAGTCAGGCGTTACAGTGTTAGGTGCAGCAAAAGAGCCATTATTGACTGCACCGCCACCTAATAGACCTTCTAGCTTGTCACCATCATTTGAGGTCCATGCAGGTTGTACAAAAGCAAATAGGCGTTGGCCCTTCTTTTTTGGGTGCTCTGTACCTTGTAGCATGAGCCAGTTAGCGGCACTGGCAGTACCAGTGAGCAAGAGCCCTGTTGTGCACGCAGCCGCAATCAAGCCGCGCTTAATCATCGTAGAGTTGAACATTTATTTCTCCAAATCGGGTGGTAGTAAATATAATTTTTATTATCAGTCATCATTATTAACTGACAGTACTTCATAGAACAAGAAATCTTTTTATTTTTATGTGGTTTTTGCTATTTCTAAGTTTGAAAGCCACAATTCTGATAGTAGACGAGGCTTATCGGTCGTTTATTCCATTTCACTTATACATATATTTTATAAGCATTATAAGTATAAAAAATAGTACGGTGAGGGAATAATTCACTAAGGTGTTCGTCTATTATAGTTAGGTATTGTAGGTAACCATCTATGAAGTTGCTTGATGTTCTTTGTAAAAATCGTGAATTTGAGCAGGCGCTAGCGAAAAATCGCGAGCGCTTGTATCGCACTGCCTTTGCATGGTGCCATAGTCCTGATATCGCGGATGATCTTGTGCAAGAGACTTGCGCGAAAGCATTGCGGCAACGTAAGCAACTTAGGGATATGGATTCACTTGGGCCATGGTTATTTCGGATACTTAAAAATACTTGGCATGATTACTTACGTTGTAAGAAAGAAACGCTTGAATATGATGAGAGTGTTTATGCTGATGAGCAAACACCTGAATCAGTCAATTCACGTTATGAAACGGTGCAGCGAATACGACAAGCCATGCAGCGTTTGCCGATTGGGCAGCGCGAGGTCTTAACCTTGGTTGATTTAGAACGCTGTAGTTATGCGGAAGTCGCAGAAATATTGGAGATACCAGCTGGCACGGTGATGAGTCGCCTATGTCGCGCACGGCGTCATCTTAAGGAAATTTTACTCGATCAAGTTGCAGTGCAGGAAGGCAGTGCAGAGGTAGTCACATTAAGGAGTCATCGATCTTGAGTCAGGACAAACATTTTATTTCGGATGAAGAGCTGAATGCTTTTCTGGATGAGCAACTCGATGCTAATGAGCGGGATCGAGTTTTGTCGGCAATTAATACCGACGATAGTGTTAATCAACGCATGAATGAATTACGTTTATTGCGAGATATGGTTCAGCACGCGTATGAGCAACCACCTCATCGTGGTGATGTTACTCCGAAAGGTGTTACAGCGAATAAATTTTATACGCGCTGGGCGATGGCTGCATGCCTTGTCTTGTGTTTCGGTGTGGTGCTGGGTTGGTTTGGACATCAAGGTATTACTAACGAAAGGCAATTGGCGAGTGTCTCTGATCACAATACACAGTTAAGTAATGTGATTTTACATCTGACATCAGCGAACGGAGAAAGAATTAATGCCGCTTTAGATAATGCTGAAAAAATGCTGATAGCGCACAAAGAAAAAGGTGAAGATTTTCAATTAGAAATTGTCGCCAATGATGGTGGGCTTAAGTTGATGCGTTATGGCGATGATTCCTTTCAACCACGTATTCAAGCACTTGTTGAAAAATACGATAATGTGAAATTTCTCGCCTGTGCCAAGGCGATTAAGCACCTACATGAAAAAGGTGTTGAGGTTGAGTTATTGCCTGAAGTAGGGATTGCCCCTTCTGCGCTTAAACAGATTATTCAGCGTATGCAGCAAGATTGGCGTTACGTTAAAGCCTAAAATTTATGCATGAGTCCTGAAGGTAACTCTGGTATCGTACTAGAATGTGCCAGCATGAAATCAAGCAGTGTCCTCGTTGTGAAAAAGACTTTGAGTGTAAAACGAATAATGTTTTACAGTGTCAGTGCGCGGGTATTTCATTAACAGAGGTACAGCGTGAATTGATAACGCAACAGTACAGTGATTGTCTTTGTGCAAATTGCCTACATTATTTTTCGGCTGGCCAAAGCCAACGTGATGCTATCATTGCATTACGTTCGTAGTTTTCAATTTAGGATTTATTAAGCTCTACTTTAATCGCGTCTATACGTTTCTTTTGCAAAGCATCACGTATGGCAGCACCTTTAATCCCTTCATCGATGATTGTTTGAGTGTCGACAGCATTGGCGACACTGTAAGCACGACGAAATAGATCTGCTTGAGGGTAGTTATCATTTTCATAACCTGGGCGACCGCGAATATCGGCAGTGCAGGCTAATAAATAATTTTCAAATTGTTCTGGTTTTCGAAAAGCATCACAGGCCTCAATGACCTTTAACATTGTGGATGCTTTTAATTCATCGGCGCGATGACAGTGTGTGTGATATTCCGCGGTGAATTTTGCAAGGGCCCGAAAATCATTAGGCACACGAAAGCGATCACAAAGTTGCTCGACAAGCTCAATGCCGCGTTGTTCATGACCAATATGGCGTGGCCACTCTGCCTCAGGTGTGGTGCCTTTACCGAGATCATGTGTGAGTGCAGCGAAACGAACTAATGGATTGTCACTGAGCTTAGCGGCTTGTTCAAGCACCATTATCACGTGCACCCCAGTATCGATTTCGGGGTGATGATGTTCGGGTTGTGGTACACCATATAATGCATCGATTTCTGGGAATAATTTTTTTAACGCGCCGCAGCCACGTAATACTTTAAAAAATGATTGTGGGTTCGTGGCTTCTAATGCACCGGATAATTCTCGCCAAACGCGTTCAGGCACCAAGGCATCGACTTCACCATTACTGACCATCTTACGCATCAGCGCATTGGTGCCATGCGCTACTTTGAAACCGAAACCGGCAAAACGTGCTGCAAAGCGGGCAACCCGTAGGATACGAACAGGATCTTCGGAGAAAGCAGGTGACACATGGCGTAATACACCATCTTGGATATCTTCTTGGCCATTAAAAGGGTCGATTAATGTCCCGTCATCATCCATGGCGATAGCGTTAATCGTGAGGTCACGACGCAATAAATCATCTTCGAGCTTCACATCGGGCGCCGCATGGAAGCTAAAACCGGCATAACCAGGGGCGGTTTTGCGCTCAGTACGGGCGAGTGCGTATTCTTCCTTGCTTTTTGGGTGCAAGAAGACAGGGAAGTCCTTTCCGACCTGTTTGTAACCCAAATCAAGCATTTCCTCTGGACTAGAGCCAACCACGACCCAATCACGCTCTTTGGGTTCAAGCCCGAGTAATTTGTCACGGACGGCGCCGCCTACTAAATAGCTTTTCATGCCTCGATCATAGCATGAGCCTGTAGTATCAGGGCGATAGCGGGCTTATAAGCCCCTTCATGGTATCTATTAATGTAATTTTGTTTGAAACCAGTGCCGATCTTGAGGTACAACGGCATCCCTATGCGAAGAATGGCGAGATATGTGCCGCCGCAAACTGAATTTAAATTAGTAATATACGGAGAATACCCATGATTAAACCAATTGGTGCTGACGAACTGAAGCCATTGTTCGTTTATGATACGACTGAGCATGCCGCACTGACAAAAGAGGCTGAAGGCCTTCCTTCTGTTGTGATTAGCTCTGCTGCGGCAGGTAATGCTGTGATGATGGGTGGTGGTTACTTCACACCATTAACCGGTTACATGAATGTGGCGGATGCCATGGGTTGTGCCGAAAACATGAAGACGACTGCTGGTCAGTTCTTCCCAGTACCAGTTATGAACTTGGTTGAGGATGTATCTGCAATCCAAGGCGCTGCACGTATTGCTTTGCGTGATCCAAATGTTGAAGGCAATCCTGTTATCGCGGTTCAAACAGTTGAAGCCATCGAAGAAGTATCTGATGCGCAAATGGCAACAATGACTAACAAGGTTTACCGTACTGACGATATGGAGCACCCAGGTGTTGCAGCATTTAATGGCGTTGGACGTTTTGCTATCTCTGGTCCGATTCAAGTATTGAACTTTAGTTACTTCATTACTGATTTCCCAGATACTTTCCGTACTGCCGTTGAAATTCGTAACGACATCATGGAACGCGGTTGGAAGAAGATTGTTGCTTTCCAGACGCGTAACCCAATGCATTTAGCGCATGAAGAACTTTGTCATATGGCAATGGACCGTTTAGGTTGTGATGGCCTTGTGATTCACATGTTGCTCGGTAAATTGAAGCCAGGTGATATCCCTGCGCCAGTCCGTGATGCCGCTATCCGTAAGATGGTTGAAGTATACTTCCCTGAAAACAGTGCCGAAGTGACTGGTTACGGTTTCGATATGCTTTATGCAGGTCCACGTGAAGCGGTATTGCACGCTTACTTCCGCCAAAACATGGGTGCAACACACTTCATCATTGGTCGTGACCATGCTGGTGTGGGTGATTATTATGGTGCATTTGATGCGCAAACGATTTTTGATGATGAAGTACCAGAAGGTGCACTAGACATCGAAATGTTTATGGCTGATCACACAGCTTGGTCGAAGAAGTTAAACAAAGTTGTGATGATGCGAGAAGTAGATGATCACTCGAAAGAAGATTTCGTATTGCTTTCAGGTACAAAGGTTCGTGAAATGTTAGGTAATGGCGAAGCGCCACCTAAAGAATTCTCACGCCCTGAAGTTGCGAAGATTCTGATTGATTACTACCAAAGCCTATAAGATAGTAATGCATTAGTTTAAGAGCCCTGCTGATTTCAGCAGGGCTTTTTTATTGCCTTCTTTAAATGAAATTCACAAGATTAACGGAGTGTTATAAAGGTTAGATATTTTATATCTTGTAAATCACGTTAATCCTGTCTAATTTAATATTCCTATGATGGAACGCCGATATTTATTATTGTCATTTTTTATTTTATTACTCAGCGGTTGTGCAGAGTTGCAATATTATGGTCATGCGGTCTCAGGACAACTAGACGTTTTATCAAAGCGAAAACCTATAGCGGATGTTCTTGAAGACCCATCAACGAAACCATTCGTAAAAGAAAAATTAAAAATTGTTGAACGGATGCACGATTTCGCAATTAATGATTTACATTTACCTGACTCAGATAGCTTTCGTGGTTATAGTGATGTGGAACGTGATTATGTTTTATGGAATGTCTTTGCAACACCAGAATTATCATTAGAAACAAAACAGTGGTGTTATCCTATTTTAGGTTGCTTGGGATATCGATCCTATTTTCAAAAATCCTATGCAGAATCAATAGCAAAACAATTGGAACAAGAAGGTTGGGATGTACATGTTGCTGCTTCACCAGCCTATTCCACACGTGGGTTTTTTGCCGATCCTATTTATAGTCCTATGTTGCGTTTTGACGATCTGACCCTAGCAGGAATACTTTTCCATGAGTTAGCACATGAGCGGGTATATTTTAAAAATGACAGTGAATTGAATGAATCATTTGCGGTTGCTGTGCAAAACGAAGGTATTAAACGTTGGTTGGCGCATGAACAGCAGCCGGAATATTATGTTGATTATATTAAAGAGCAAAAACGCGATAAACAATTTGTTGCCGTTTTATTAAAATACAGGAAGAAATTGCAGCTTGTTTATCAGTCATCACAGCATGATGAGAAAAAGCGTACGCAGAAGAAAAAAATACTCACTTCATTAAGAAAAGAATATTTATATTTAAAAAAACAGTGGGGTGGTTATGAAGGTTATGATCACTGGTTTAACAAACCACTGAATAATGCACGTTTGGCACCAGTCGGCACTTATCATGGCTATGTTGATACGTTCGCTAGTTTATTGGAACGTCATAACAATGATTTGTTGAAATTTTATCTATATGCCGAAGAAGTATCAGCATTACCAGTAGCTCAGCGAAGAAACTTAATTCAGGAAAGTTTAAATTAAGATCTGGGTTTGATGGTATCAAGGCGTTTAAGCATTGGTGTAACAGGTTGTTGAAGATGTTTTTCAAACACGGCCATCGTTGACATAACACGCTTTACATATTTCCGTGTTTCTCTAAAGGGGATAGTCTCAATCCATATGTCTGCGGGTAGGTGTTGTGATTTCGGCAGCCAACTTTTAACGCGTTGCACACCCGCATTATAAGAAGCGGTTGCTAAGACGTGATGGCCTTTATTAATATCGAGTACACGTTTTAGATGAGCGGTGCCAAGACGAATATTTTTATCAACGTTAAGAATGGCATGTTGATTTCGCAGGGGTAACTTGAGTTTTCGTGCTTCACTGCGTGCAGTTCGAGGCATGAGTTGCATGAGGCCAAGCGCGCCTGCATGTGAGCGGGCATCTGTCATATAAGCACTTTCCTGACGTAATACACCATAGACCCACGCTGCCTGAATTTTATTATGCTGCGCATGACGTAATACTTGTTTTTTGAATACGATTGGGTAGCGCAGCTTTAGATCGTCGAGCGTATTGGTTCTACCTATTGTGAGCACAGCACGATCATGCCAACCAAGTCGGCTCGCATGAATCGCTGCGAGTTGTAATTGTCTTGGTGTCATTTTCGCAATAGCGAATTGCCATTCACGGCGCGCATCAATGGTCATACCCAATTTATAAAGCTCTTCAGCACGAGCAATGCCCGCTATGTTGCGCAATGTTTTTATTTCGTCTTTATTGGAAACTAGTGGCGTACCATTTAAGGCATATTTTACACCCAGTTTATCGGCAGCAAGTAGACCGGAATAGCTAAATGACTTTGCGAGTTGGCTATAGATGCTTGTCGACTGTTGTTTAAAGCCTAATTTGTCTAAGGCGCGTGCACGCCAGTACTGCCAGTCGCTTTTTTGTTGTTGGGTTTCTTCTAATGAATCGACAGATTGTAATACGGCATTCCAATCATTGTTTTGTAATGCGCTACGCACTTTCCATTTCTGCACAGGTTCATCAGCCCATTGTGCATCGACTGCTTTAATTAATGATAATGCCTCTGGTAGTTTTTGCGTTGCTGCTGATAGGGCAATACGTCGTTGAACCTTGCCTTTATCTGCTTCACTGAATTGATAGCGTTTTTTAATTTTCTGCCAACGTTTAGCTGCTTCATTGGCGTCTATTCGTGCTAGTCGTTCGACACCATGTAAGACAATTTCACGTACCAAAGGAGAATCTTTTCGAAAATATTTATGGTTTAACCAGCGTGCCGGCTGACGATACATCTTGCGCCAACGCTCAACCCATTTACGCTCAGAGGGGCCAAGGAATTTTGCAAGATATCTAGCAAGATTAGGTTTGCGTTTATGCATGGCAAGACGAATGCGCTGCCAAATTAAGTCGGGTGTTGCATGGCCATGTGCGCGCCAATTTTTAAAAACAGCATCACAGCTACGTGGTTGAGATTTTCCAACTAACCAAAGTTTTTCGATAGCTAATTTGGCTTGTATCGGATCGCCAACTTTTTGTAGTGCGCGTGCTTGGTAACAGGCGAGTCGTGTGCTTCCGGTATTTTTATAGTATTGAAGGAAGCGCTTCCAATTACCTTGTCGTGCTAAGACAGTTAACCATTTGCTACGTAGACGGTTGGCAATGGGTGAATCTTGGTGCGCATTAAAAAACGCGTCATAGTCTTTTATGCGTGGCTTGTATAATTGACGTTTGAGGTATTCATAATCGAGATAACTATTCAGTGGGTAGTTATCTAGCTGCTTGCGTAACTTGCGGTACCGAGTAATTGCTCCTTGACGGACAGCAGCGCGTGCCTTCTTGTATATTTCACGTTGAGATTCAATGCTGTTGGCGGCCTGAACGAGGGGTGGCGCAAACCATGCCCAACTGATTAGCAGCGCAATAACGAGTAATACATGCTGTGATTGTTTTCCCACATCAGCATTATAAACCAAACTTGTGCATGGCTTGTAATCATATTGTGTGACTTGATTTGATGTTGTTATCTTATTAGCCTGATGGTTATGCGGAAATCGGAAAAGTTAAAGCGTAGCTTGTCGCTGACAATGGTGATTTTCTATGGCCTTGGCACCATTATTGGTGCGGGCATTTATGTACTCGTCGGTAAAGTGGCAGGTGAGGCAGGGCAATTTGCACCAGCTTCATTTCTGATTGCCGCATTATTAGCCGCATTTACCGCATTTTGTTATGCCGAATTGGTCGCGCGTTATCCACATAGTGCGGGGGAAGCCGTTTATGTTCAGCGTGCATTTAATTGGTCAGTATTGTCACGCATAGTTGGTTTTTTAATTGTATTGGTGGGCATTATTTCCACGGCGACACTTGCAAATGGTTTTGTTGGTTATCTCGATCGCTTTGTTGAGCTGCCTGATTGGATAACGATATCGGTGTTGATTATTGGGCTTGGTTTACTCGCCGCATGGGGTATTACTCAGTCGGTAGCGGTTGCTGCATTATTAACAGTGATTGAGGTTATTGGCTTGGTGATCGTGTTATGGGTCGCACGCGACGTGGTGCTTGAATTGCCGCAGCATGTCGATACTTTGATACCGGATGCAGATGCCCTTGTGTGGCAAGGTGTTTTATTAGGTGCTTTTGTCGCCTTTTACGCCTTTGTCGGCTTTGAAGACATGGTGAATGTGGCTGAAGAAGTTAAAGATCCAAGCCGTACAGTGCCGCTGGCAATTGTTGTGACGCTTATTGTGACAACACTGCTTTATGTGTTGGTGACGATGACAGCCGTGGCAGGACTACCTTTAGCACAGCTTGCCAATAGTGAAGCACCGTTGGCAGATATGTACACGCATTTTTCAGGGCAACCGGCAACTGTCATTATTATTATTGGTTTATTATCAGTGTTAAATGGCGTGTTGGTACAAATCATAATGGCGACACGTGTATTGTATGGCATGGCTTCACAGGGGTGGTTGCATACTTGGTTCTCACATATTCACATTGGCACTAAAACACCCTTGAATGCCACATTGGTGGTCGTGACAATTATTTTAGTACTCGCGATCAGTTTGCCGCTATTAACCTTGGCCAAATTGACTAGTTTCGTCACCTTGATGGTCTTTACCTTAATGAACCTTTCTTTGTGGCGGGTTAAATTAATTGAAAAAAATTACACGGGTTTTGCAGTACCGCTGGCAGTACCCGTCCTCGGCACTTTTGCGTCGGGTGGTTTTGTTGTCTATCAATTTGTACAGGTCATTAGATAATGGAAGCACTCAGTATTGAGTGGATTAGTTATCTTTTGTTGGGCGCTTTTGCTGGTACGGTTGCAGGCTTGCTAGGCGTTGGAGGCGGCTTAATCATTGTACCGGTGTTGGTCTTTCTCTTTAGTGGATATCAGTTTCCGGCTGGGTCGGTTGTTCATATTGCGGTCGGTACATCGCTGGCATCCATTGTCATGACATCGATTTCATCAACATGGGCACAT
>Ga0316207_10003572_pt1 | contig 14281 bp, 12 predicted proteins | sample 6weekpyrite_MG_FD_204943 | JGI IMG/M metagenome (GOLD analysis project Ga0316207, IMG submission 204943) | Microbial mat bacterial communities from mineral coupon in-situ incubated in ocean water Damariscotta River, Maine, United States -... | ecosystem: Environmental > Aquatic > Marine >... | reverse complement strand
CGTCAGGGCTCTCAGGTTTAACCAGAATAGTAACGCTTGATTTATACTGAGGTGTAATACTAAAAGCATATAAGGCACCTATCAAAGCAAAAACAAATGTAATACCTAAAATTTCGCGAAAATGACGCTTAAAAACCAACCAGTATTCAAGCAAATTAATTTCTTCATCAAGAGATTCATTAGTCGCTTGTGGCGGTAGAACCGACCGGCGCCGTTCATTAACAACGTGCAATGAAGGTGGTGATGTACGACGATTAGCTTCAACACGATTCATAAGCATACTCTAAAGTGAATTTTTTACCCATACTAATATTGTTATATTTATTATAAATTTTTAACCTCGATCAGTTTTATCCTAATATACTAATTTAGTATTATACATGAAGTATTCTGCTGTACATGCGAAAGTAGAACTAGAATGTTAAAGAATGTGAATTATTATTCATAAATCAGGTGATTTATCTATCACATACAGCTAGCTTAAAAAACCTAAAATTTCACTCACAAATTAAGAAATATGCATTTTATTCATCGGTATAATCGAAATGACAAAGGTGGGACAAAATATATAACGAACAATCTAGAATCATTCTAAAAACTTGTGGCTTTTTTACTTTAAAGAAATATTCGTTCCCGAGAAAACGAGAATACAGAATTTAATTTTGAGATAAAAATAACAACAAATAAGGACTCGTATATATGAGTAAAGACTCTCTACGAATGACTGTTTTTATCAATATTGCTTGCCAAGCAACTGCAAAGTAAAATACCCAATAAAGCGAGGATTTTGTTTTAAATAACGTTTCCATAAACGTTTGGGCTCAGATAGCAAACGAAACAACCACTCAAGTCCTATTTTTTGAATCCAACGTGGCGCATGTTTTTTATTACCTGCGACAAAATCAAACGCCGCCCCAACTCCGAGCATTACACAGTTTAATTTATCTTTATGTTCTGCCATCCACATTTCTTGCTTTGGGCAACCTATTCCAACAAATAAAACATCGACTTTTGTGTTATTTATTTCTGCAATAATTTTCAAATCTTCTCCATTAGTTAAAGTACGAAAAGGCGGTGAAAACGAATAGGTTATTTGAATATCAGGGTATTGTGTTGTTAAGTTTGATTGGACAAGCTCAAGAATAGAATCAGAGCCACCGCCATAAAAGCCAATGTTTAAATTCTTTTTTCCACTCAACTCACACAATGCATTCATAATATCTTGCCCACGAACCTGGGTAGCAGTTTTATGCCCTAATAACTTTTGCGCGATTGAAAGGGGTTTACCATCAGGAATTACAAGATCCGCTTGATTAACAACACAACGAAAACTTAAAGAATCAAATGTTTCCATACACATATGAACATTCGACACACAAACATAAGCACCTCTGCCTAAACCTGCTAAAGTTAATACTTGCTCAACGGCTGAACTTAAAGATGTCACATCAACATCCATTGTGATTATTTTTTGTCTTATCATGTCACGCTCCTTTTAGAGTCTTCTATCGCTTCGTGATAAATAGCCATTAATATTTCATGATTTTTTTCAGCAGTATATTTTTCTTCAAAAACTTTTCGTGCATTTTTACCCATCTGCTTACATTCTTCTGGATGATCAGACATCCATTGCACTTTTTCAGCTAAGTCTTTTGCGTTACCGGCTTCAAAATGTAAACCTGTTATACCATCTTCAACTATTTCAGCCATTGCGCCTAGTCGTGAGGCAATAACTGCCACTCCTTGAGAGAAAGCTTCGATAATAACCAAACCAAACGTTTCATTACACTCTGAAGGCATCACAAGAAAATTGGCTTTACAAACCGCTTGCTTAGTAGACTCTGCATCTAGAAAACCTAAAGGCAAAATAAACTTATTATTTGACTGAAAAATTTTATTTTCAAACGGGCCATCACCAACCACCCTTAATGGAACACTCAATCCCTCCCATGCTTTCATCAAAGTAGCCACACCTTTTTCTTGACTTAACCGGCCGACAAAGATAGCACCATTTTTATCACAAACATCTTCATATTCCCCTTCTAGCAAGAAGTTAGGTTTTAGTTTTAATTTATTCTGAGGAAATCCTGCCGAAATAAATTTACTTTTAGCACATTCACTGAGAACGATAAAACGATTAACTTTTTTTTGCCAAGTGCCATCCTTTCTGTGCTTAGCTACCATGCGAGCAACAGCCCAACTAGAAAAGAAAGAGTTTCGATAACAACGATACAGAACAGATTTATATACATTTCCTTTTACACATAACTCACAAACATTCCCATCACGAACCAACAGCGCGCCAGGACAAATCGTTCGATAATTATGCAATGTTTGTACAACCGGCACACCTGCTTCAATAGATGCATCATAAATAGATGTAGATAATATTGGAAAAAAATTATGAACATGCATAATATCTGGATTAATATCCTTTAATTTTTTCAATATTATTTTTCTTGAGCTATTTGAGTAAGACAAACTAAAAGCAGTTCTAATCTTAGAAAAAAAATCACTTATGCGTTCATTGCTAACCTGAAACAACTCCACTTCAACATCGTTATTTTCTAACATCAACTTTTCTGCTGCAACGACGACATCTTCACCACCAGAATAAAGATATTTATTATGCACAATTAACACTTTCACCTACAACCATCCCTAACAAAAATAAGTGGCGCAAGTAAAATAAACCAAAACAATATTGCACCATGGGGATTTTCAAGCGCAACCTCAAACCCAGCAAACATAAAAGCACCAATTATAAACGGCAAACTTGTTTTTCTGGATATCATGCAACCCTGCTGTATTTTAAAAACCTTATATATATACAACAAAGTTAAAAACACACCTACCATACCTGTTTTATAAAAAATACTTACAAAAGAATTATGAGGTTCTATTAGCTCTTTTTCTCTAAATAAAAGTTCAGGCGCAAGTAAATCGAGAAAAGAATCGTAAAACCCATTACCAAATAATAAGATATATATATCTGAAAAAGCATGCTCTACAATTAACGTCCAGAAAAACAACCTTGTTTCAGCAGTTCCTGACGATGTTCCTCTTGTTGTATATAGCTCCCCTCCCAGGCCTACCCCTATGGATTTAATGATTTCAGAATCAAACAAACCACTTAAACCGATAATTAAATTCCCTAAAACACCTGTAAATAATGAAATCAAAAACAATAACCCTATCACCATATACAAAGAATATTTTGTATAGTACGAATTATAACTTTCAACCTTCATAAACCATAAATATAAAATAACGATTACAAAAGTAACAAACACTGGCGTTCTAAATAACGATTCATTTATTAGCACACCACTTACCACCACCACAAATGATAAAACTGTAATAAAAATGTGTTTAAACTTACGCTTAATAAAAACAGCAACTACAAGCAACACCCCTAAAAATTCTGACGCCATAGAACTTTGGTAACCAATAGGAGACAAGGCAGCAACAAGAACAGTTAACAGCGGTATTACTACAAAATACTTATTAAACACATTAGATATCTCTAAACGATAAACCAAAATAATAAGCGGGAATACGAAGTAAAAAAATAATGCTGAACGTCGAACCGAATACTCTGACACCCCGTTCAATATAGCGTCATACAGAAGAAAAAACATAAAGTACAAGAAGAAAACAATAAAAAATTTATTCTTCAAAAGCAAGCTGTAAATGGATTTAAATTTATTAGCCACAGCTATCAAAATAAATATTTCAGCCGTATAAATTGGGCCAACTGAAATTAGTTTTGAAAAAAATCTGTTGGCAGATAAAAATGCCACCACCATTAGCGCAACAATACTTTTCATACATCACACTTAAGCGCATCAACCAATGATTCCGCAACTGTACCTATTGTATTTATGTCTTTGATATTAAAAAGTCCTTCACTAGTTGATTTAAAATATGCATATAAGAACCTATAGTTATACCTATCCAGGTCATCCCCATTGAGCACTAATTCAATATCGGAAAGCTCAGCAAACAAGCATTTCAAGTTATTTATATTTCTAACATTTACATGGAAATCAAAAAAAACCTCACCCAACACAAACACCTTCTTGCCTAGCAACAAAGCCTCATATCCAGTAGTCCCCGTCACAGTAATAACTGCTAAAGAACCCTTTATTAACCGCTTGGTATCATTAGCTTGATCTAAGACTTTTACATTGTGTATTTTTTTTAGCTCATGATAAAATCTCATGCTTGGGTACCCTGCAGCACTGGGATGGTCTTTAACATATAAATATGCGTTGTGAGGTAAATTATTTGCTATATTCTTTATGTTATTTAACTCATCAACATAAACACTAGCTAAAACCGATGTTGACGACTCAGGATGAAAATGAAGAGGATATAAATAATACGTTTCAGATAGCGAAAAATCATCATAATAAGATGACAGCCTTCTTAGTTTAACAGCTCTGCCAACATCCCTAACAAATATGCTAAAAAAATATTTAAAATAGTTTCTCAGTTGATAGCTTCCGATGCAACGATTGAAACCTGATAAAAATATTGTATTAGTTTTATCTAGTACACCTTTAGCTCTATATTTTTTAAACACATTAGTTTGGGATGAGTTATTTGTTATCATATAGTCAGGCTGAGTGTGTTCGAGCTTACCTAAATACTCATCCAAATAAGGTTCAGGCTCTATGCTTTGATTTTTCAATTGATTAAATAAATCTATTAGTTCTTCTCGACCGCATAATGGAGTTGAAGTGATAGAAAACCTTCCGGGCAACCTACTTTGAATCAAACCAACATATCTAACACCTAACTCTTGACAAACGAACCAGCTATAATATGCAAAAGAATTTGATACGTTTTCATAAAGAACGTAATCTACTTTATGCTCCGATATAATTGTTTCAAAAAAACTTAACAGGCTTGATTTCAACAAATCAACATTATTTTTATTAGACCAATTAAAACCAGTTGAATAATATGTCGCACGTTCAACATCAGAAAATAGTGCATTATTTAAATTGTAATGAGAATATTTATTTACAATATCATTCGATTTAACTGCTCTCAAAATATAATATTCATCCTCTATATACCGCTTACTTTTTTCATATTCACATTCAGAACTAAAAGCATGAATAATAGAGAACCCTTTATACTTTAATTTACTTCCCAGCTTTATAAAATATTTAGAGTAACCTGGCGCACTATTATGCAATATTAGTATTTTCTTCATTTATATTTTCTTAATCTTTATCGGACAAAAAACATTAACTTTAGACAAACATATCTCCAGAATCAGACCTGAGCCCTGTGATATTTGCCACTACAAAATTTACTATATGATAAATCTATATATCACTTCATAAAAACCTGACATTTCAATCTTGTATACACGCAATTATAAAAAACAATAATACTTATAGATATAAAACTATTTATTTAATAAAACCACATGACACATATTCTAGTTAATAGGCAAGCACCCGTGATTATTTTATTTTTCGCAGTAACATAAAAGCTTCGGCAAAATTCACACCCACGGCATTACCTCTTATAGCATTTAACCTTATGACATTATCAATAGATCTACTATGTGGAATTTGTCGCATCTCTTCACCATAGGACTCTAAAACTCTCTTTTTTGTATCAATAAAGTCAGATATATCAACAAATACGTTAGGTGAAAACGGGTGTATATTTGGAGTTTGCCATTCAGTACTTGAAAGAACTTCAAATGCATATATTTCTTTCACACAAAAATCAGGTTGTGGACGACAAGCAGTCATAACTGCTTTATGCGTGACCTGATGATCAATATTTAAGTCACCGATATGATGGGTATATATAATAGCTGGTTGCAACTCCGCAATCACTTTCTCCAACCTCTGCGTCACATCTAATAAAGGTACAGAATCCATTTTATTATCAGGAAAATTCAAATTTTTCATCGAAGCCACACCTAAAACATCAACTGCTTTTTGGGCAGCATCCTGCCGCTTTAATGCTTCATCCCCTGTAACACTCCTAGCATCTACCCCATTAGTCATAAACAAGACATGCACTTGATCACCACCATCAATATGTTTTGCCATTGTACTAGCACAACCTAATGCTTCATCATCAGAATGTGCCGCGACCACTAATACTGTTTTAACCATCAATTAACTCCCAACTAGTAGCTGTTCCAGCATCAATATTTTTTGAAACTTTTTTACCTATTATATTTTCATAATTCTTTGTCGCCAAACCAAAACCTGGTCTAATCGATCTAATAGATTTGTTTGTAATGACCTCCCCAGACTCAAGACTTTCTACAAAATAAAGAGACCTTTTAAATTGAGTAGAGTTTTTTTCATTTTTAGAAGGGTTAATTTTTCCATCACCAAGTGCTGACCAAGCTAAATTAACTTCATTTACTAAAGCTGCTAGCTCATCTGGATTCATAGAGAAATCTGAGTCTACACCGCCTAAACTTCTATCCAAGCAAACATGTTTTTCAATGATTGTTGCACCTAAACCAACAGAAAGTATTGGAACGAGGTTACCAATAGTGTGATCAGATAAACCAATTGGACAGCCAAATTTTTTCTTTAGAAAAGGAATTGCATTTAAATTTGCATCTTCTGGCGATGCAGGATAAGCACTGGTACACTTTAAAAGTGAATAATCCTTACAACCATGTTTTTCTAGAGTATTTACAATTAAATCTAAATCGGAAAGTGTCGCCATACCAGTTGAAACAATAACGGGTTTATTCGTTTCTGCTACGGCCTTTAAAAGCAGTACATCTGTGCTTTCAAACGAAGCAATTTTATATGCAGGCGTACCAAGTTCTTCTAAAAATCTTACTGAATCTGTATCAAAGGGTGAACTAAAACAAGTAATACCACGCTCTCTCGCATAATTAAAGATTTCTTTATGCCAATCTCTAGATAATTCAGTCGATTTGTATAGTTCATACAGATATCTACCATTCCAAAGTGACTTAGGGTCATTGATAAGAAAATCTTTTGATTTTGAATTAAAGGTAATACCTTCTGCAGTATGGGTTTGCACCTTTAATGCATTAGCACCCGCTTTAGCTGATAGTTCCACTATCTTTAATGCTATATTTAAATCACCATTATGATTACCTGACATTTCAGAAATTACATAAGGTGGTGAAGATTGAGTTATTTCAAAGCCATTTATATTCATACAACCTCATTAAAACACATCATTATCTGCTAACACCAGGTGAGGAGAGCCACCAACACTTAAGTTATTTTCAGATAAATCTTTAAAGATAACGTAACTAAAATCAACTGACTTTAAAAAACCAGCCTGTTCAAAAATATATTGATCCCCAGCTGCACACCACGCATCAACATAATCTACATCTACCCCTTTTTCCACAATATATTTATTATAAATTTTAGGTAAGGAAGCCAGAACAACATCTTTAGTATTAAAAAAATAATCTACTATGTGAACACGTCTCCTTTCTAAAAAATATTTTGAAACAAAAAAGCCCTCTAAAGTATTATTCTTATAAATACAACAAATATCGAAATCCCATCGTGGATTTTGTTCAAAGCGCCAATCAATAAAATCTGAATCTTTTAATAAAGAAAAAGAGTATTTATCATACTGTCTTCTCATTAATTGAAAAATATCCCGAAACGCATCACTTTCATATTTACTTAACCATTTAAATCTAAAATCTGAACCTCCAGCCGTAGATAAAGTTTTTATTTCAAATTCATAGAACGGTAAAGCATGTTCTTGCTTCCACCCTGATCTAAGGTGAGCTTTAATAGCTTTTTCATTCGGAAAGCCTAAAGCAAAAGTATAACCTTTGTTTGAAATATCATTAAGAGCGTATTCCGTTATTTGGGAAAATATTCCCATTTTTATATATTTAAAGCCATTTACATAAACATTATTACAAAGTGCTCCTCTATGCGTCTTATTATCAATTAGAGCTTCAATATCCAATAGGCAATAAGCAGCCACAATACTATTTCCATCAAAGCAACAATAGATATTATTTCTTTTAGAAAATATCCAAGCATAAATATCTTTATCAAGTTTACGCTGGAATACAATTTCCCATGACTCAATAAAGCAATCAATATCTTCTTTTGATGTTACCTTTCTTATATCCATTAATCGCCTTAAGATATAGTTTAAATTTACAATATAAATATAGCAGCATTCATAACAGCAACTAATATAAAACTAAACAATTTTTAAGTACTCTACAAAATCTGCTTCTTGTTTTTGTATTTTGAACCCATGTCTCTCAAAAACTTTCTTAGATGCTATATTGTGTTTATGGATAACTGCTTGTAATGACCTGCCTACCATAATCCCTTCAAGCTTTTTCAAAAAAATTCCAGCTAAACCTTGCCCTACATAATCAGGAGAAACAATAATGGAAACTTCAATTCTTTTATTGTTCAAACCATCAACTCTCAAAACACCTATTGACTTATTATTTAATGTCAAAATAAATAGTTGAGATTCAGATGTATTTATTATTTTATTAAACCAATCAATATGTTCATCCAAGCTGGGGACCTCAGGATTTCTGAAATATTTACGGACTTCTTTGTTTTGTAATCCATAAACAAAATTAGAATCAGAATATGTTGCAGGCTTAAATAAAAGAGAATTGTTGTTATGCAAATTCTCACATAATAAAGTTGAGACTCTATCTGTTCCCTCCCCATCAATTATTGACGAAGCTAGCAATGAGATCTTAGGAATATATTTTAGTATCCCAACAATACTTTCACCCAATTGTTCAAGAGTATTTAAACTAGTAACAGCTCCGATGTTGTCTAATTTTTTAGCAATTTCTACCTGATTGTCAGAAAGGAGCATCTGAATAGTTGGCAACCCCAAACAACATCTTTCCCATGTAGTAGTTCCTGCAGCACCAATGGCTAAATCAGCATTTGCCATAATTTCTCCCATATTGTTTACACTAACTTTAACTGCAGTTTTATATGGCATGCCTTCTGCTTTAGTTACTACCGCTTTAAGATGTGGTGAAGTCGCCCCCATAACAACTATAACTTCCAAGTCTTTAGCTAGCTCGCAGTTTTTAAGAACATCAAGTACATGACTTGTAACATTATCTGGGTCAACCCCTCCCATAGTAATCAATAAGTTTTTGAATCGAGGTTGAGCTCTACGTTTTATACTATATTCTCGCCATTTAGCAAATTCCGGTCGCAATAATGCATATTGTGGCCCAAGCAACATCTTACAATCTTTATTTACTAACCCTTGATAATCATATTCTTGTCTACCGTAAGTTTGATCTAAGAGTACATTACACTGATGATGACGATCAGCAAGATCATCTATTACCAAAAGTTTGTCAAAAGTATTTTTTAACTCTTCTTCCCATACCTTATCCATTGAATAATGATCAAGAATCAACCAGTCTGGCTGTATTTTTTGTAAAATTGGTTTACAGAATTGAGCATCGTTTTCTTGGGAGTCTCCTAACCATTCAGCATAAAGTGACCTAAGAGAATCATAATCTTCTTTTTTAGAATTCCCAATATTCATTGTTTTTGAGATTTCGAGTGTGTGTACATGAAAACCTTTTGATTCAATATATGTAATCAAATTACCTGTAAATTTTCTACAAATAAAATGAACCTCCGAACCCTGCTCCTTCAACGCATCAACCAAAGTTAAGCAACGCATGATATGTCCTGTTCCCATTTGTAAAGAGGCATCTGCACGTACGACCACTATCATTGAATCTTTCCAGACTGTTTCAAAACTTGATACATCAATTCAGTCTGAGTCCAATCTTCCTCTGTATCAATATCTTGCACTAAATACCTATGTAAAATAAATGGAACAGCATCGTTTGAAAAAATAGGCTTTTCAATTTTAAAGGCTTCAGCCTTACCCCAATAAAATTGTCCTGCATCATGATAGGCTTCTTCTAAATCTTGAGAGCGAGTATTGAAATATTGAGGGTAAAACATTTCTACGCGCTTTTGTGTTGTTAGCTTGATCGCCCTCTGAATTGGGAATGGATAGCTCGTAACGGTAAAACAATATTCTGCTTCTGAATCTTTTAATTGAGCATAAGCATCTTTGAGTGCTTGAGACTGTACAAATGGAGCCGTTGCATAAAGGCAGCATACATGATCAGGCACAATGGATTGATGCTCAAACCACTCTATTGCGTGTTTAACAACAGGCAATGTACCAACATGATCATTAGACAGCTCATCCGACCGCATAAACGGGATTTCTGCTCCGTACTTTTTAGCAACTTCTGCAATTTCTGCATCATCTGTTGAAACTATTACCTTATCAAAGCAGCCACTTTTTATAGCCGCTTCAATTGAATATGCAATTATGGGTTTACCATTGAACTCTTTAATATTCTTACGCGGTATACGCTTACTTCCACCTCTGGCAGGGATCACACATAACTTCATTTGATCACCTTTTTAAGCACATCAACGACTTGATCTTGCTCTTCAAAAGTCAATCCATGATATAAAGGTATGCTAATTGCCCGACTATAGTAATGCTCGGCAACCGGAAAATCGCCATTTTTAAAACCCATTTTCTGATAATATGGTTGTGTATGCACAGGAATATAATGTAGATTTACCCCAAGGTCATTTTCTCTTAGCTCCTGAAATATTTGCGCATGTGTTTTATTAACCTTTTCAAATTCAACCTGAATAGGATAAAGGTGCAGAGCCGAATAACTATCTTCAAGTTGAAAAGGTAAGATAACAGGTAGTTCTTTTAATAAATCGTGGTAACGTTGCTGTAATGTGTGACGTTTAGTGACAAAGCCGTCTAAACGCTGCATTTGGCTAATACCTATAGCAGCTTGCATTTCAGTCATGCGGTAATTAAAACCGAGTTCGATTTGCTGATAGTACCAGCCACCATCGGATTTTTTTGTCATTAATTCAGAGTCACGAGTAATACCGTGACTTCTATACAAATCCATCTTTTTCACTAATTCAGCACTATTTGTTGTTGCTAAACCACCTTCGGCAGTCGTTATTATTTTAACTGGGTGAAAGCTAAATACGGTAATATCACTGTATTCGCAATTACCTATTTGCTTATCAAGATATTTTCCGCCTATGGCATGAGAAGCATCTTCAATAATACTAAACCCATATTCTTGTCCAAGCTGATGAATACGTTTCATATCACAAGACTGACCTGCAAAGTGAACTGGGACGACCACTTTTGGTAATTTATTTTGTAGTTCTGCTTGTAGTAGCTTTGCTTCTAACGCATCTGCACACATATTGTATGTACGTGAATCGATATCAACGAAATCAACTTTTGCTCCACAATAAAGACCGCAGTTAGCAGTGGCAACAAACGTATTAGGGCTTGTCCACAACCAATCTCCTTCACCCAACTCAAGAGCTAAACATGCTATATGTAAAGCAGAAGTGGCGCTATTCACAGCCACTCCATATTTCGCACCACAGTAATCAGCTATTATTTTTTCAAATAACGGAACTTTAGGGCCTTGTGTGAGAAAATCTGATTTCAGTACATCCAGAACTGCGTCAATATCTTCTTGGTTAATATCTTGTTTACCGTAGGGAATCATTAATTATTTTCCATTATGAGCGATAATTTTTTCTTTGTAATAATATAACCAACTGTTTTAACAAGAGCTACCCAACCAAATGAAAATAAAAGTGCTAATGCTACAACTTTAATACCACTTTTATATTGTAAAAGTGTAAGCGCAGTAAAAAATATGGCAACAGCAGTTATATGCGCAGAAACTATCCACTTATCTTCTTTCATCGCATAAAGCGCATAATGAGGTATATGCCCTATAGCATATAAAAAACCCGCAAAAATTATATATATAAAAGCAGATAAAAAATAACTATATATAGGTTTATCAATCCATAAAATAATTAATGGCGTCGCATACCAAATAACTAATGCAAGAACCACACTAACACCAACTGTTGATACCACGAGTTCTTTAAGAAGTTTTTGATATTTTGTTGTATCTTTTGCCTGGTATGCTTGTAACATTCTTGGGTACAAAAAAGAAAATACCGCGGGTTCCAATAGACTAAAAGCACTCATAACTATACCGATATAAAATACATAAACACCAAGCATCTCAATAGAACCCAAAGCCTCTACTGAATATCTATCAAATGTAAGAAGTGCTTTAAAACATAATGTCGATACTAAAAATAAACCTCCAACTTTAAAACCTTTTTTTAGCCAAGCATAGTCTGTTTTAACTCTATCCCAACCTGGTAGTATTTTTTTAATAGCTACACTTCCAACTATTATTGACAATAGACTGCCCATCATCCATACTGAAAATAATGTTTCTAAATTTTGATATTGAACATTAAAATACATTAAAGGTAGTAATAAAAACACCCAACTACCAAATCTAATAAAGAAAACCCAGCTTGCTATTAGTTGTTTATGCATCGCAACAAGAAGACGATAAATTTCTTGGGAAATATGTTCTACAACCAGTAATAAAAAAAACCAAACAGCATACTTCCAATCAATAAAACCCATAATAAAAATTAGAAAATGTATCGGAATAAAAACAATATAAAGTATAAATAACGCTTTAATTTGGTGCTGTATTACAAATGACCATTGTTGTAGTGGCCGGGCAAGTAATTCCCTTTGTGAATAAGTATAATAATCAGCTCCTATAAGCAAAATACTAAATGATACTGTGGCAGTTATTAAGCCATACAAACCAACATCACTTGGAGTCAGCAATCTAGCTAACGCAAATATCAGAATAAACTTACTCCCCATAGTAAATACACGAAGAGTTACATTTATTAATCGTTCTCTAACTTCCTTATTCAAGTGTAATCTACACCCTTAACCATTTCTAAAAACTTTTCATGGGTCAACCAATCATTATTGTTACCAGAGCTATATTCAAAACCTTGATTAACTAACTCACCTTGCTCACTTAATTTATTTTTAGTGAAATCGGAATGAAATGCAAATTGTATTGATGGCGCAATTACGTAATGGTCATCAAACTCATAAGTTAAATGACTATCATCTGCTGGACACATGATTTCATCTAATTTTTCACCCGGTCTTATTCCAATGACTTTAATTGGTAAATTTGGTGCCATCGCTTTAGCCAACTCAGTCATTTTCATGGAAGGTATTTTAGGAATAAATATCTCGCCACCCTGCATTCTTTCAAAATTCTTTAAAACAAAATTAACACCATCCTCTAATGTAATCATAAAACGCGTCATTTTTTCATGTGTAATAGGTAATTCTGTTGCACCTTCAGAAATTAATTTTTCAAAAAACGGCACAACTGAACCACGTGAACCAACTACATTTCCATAACGGACGACTGAAAAACGAGTATCTCTTTCACCAACCATATTATTAGCTGCAACAAATAACTTATCACTTGCTAACTTAGTCGCGCCATATAAATTTATTGGATTTGCTGCCTTGTCTGTAGATAATGCAACCACTTTTTTTACATTATTTTTTATTGCAGCTCTTATAACATTTTCAGCACCATAAATATTGGTTTTAATACATTCCATAGGATTATATTCAGCAGCCGGAACTTGCTTCATAGCAGCAGCATGAATCACATAATCAACACCTTGCATTGCTTCATTCATACGATTTTCGTCGCGAACATCACCAATAAAATAACGCATACAAGGTTCATTGAACATTTGTTGCATTTCAAACTGTTTTAGTTCATCTCGCGATAAAATAATAACTTTTTTTGGCTTATATTTTTCTAATATCATTTGAGTATATTTTTTACCAAAAGAACCTGTCCCTCCGGTAATAAGTATTATCTGATTGTTAAACATTTTTTTTCCTTATGAAGCTTATGATTTAAAATTTCATATTCGTTAAAGATACAAATATGATACATGAGCAGCCTTATTAATCTTGCGTAATTTAAAGCTACTGAAACAACCAAAATAAATTAAAGCAGCACCATCAAAAAACTAAAACTAATATTGCTATAAATATTTACATACCAAAATCAAACCAATTCTAATAGTTTAACTCCCACTTCCAAGCATATTCAAGAATTGTAGATAACTCATTGTATTGTGGTTGTCATCCAAGCTCGGTTTGCGCCATCATTGCATCTGCAATTAAAACAGCCGGATCACCCTCTCTTCTTAATTCATCTACTACTTTTATTTCTCTCCAGTAACTTCTCGTGCAGTATAAATTACTTCTTGAACAGAAAAGTCATTCCCATTACCCAGATTATAGG
>Ga0316207_10003571_pt1 | contig 14281 bp, 8 predicted proteins | sample 6weekpyrite_MG_FD_204943 | JGI IMG/M metagenome (GOLD analysis project Ga0316207, IMG submission 204943) | Microbial mat bacterial communities from mineral coupon in-situ incubated in ocean water Damariscotta River, Maine, United States -... | ecosystem: Environmental > Aquatic > Marine >... | reverse complement strand
CCGCGCTGGATGCAGATTTCTCCGTGTGTTTTGTAGAGACAAAAATATCGATTAAGTAAATATTTACAAAGCAATACCTACTAAAGGCCACGGAAATTAAGCATTCCGTGGCCTTTTTGTTTTCTGACGTTTAAAAAGGAGTAATAGTCATGTCAGTTCCAGCAGCTTATCTTGCCGTGATCGCAATTTGGTCAACGACGCCGATTACCATTAAATGGAGTAGTGAAGGCTCAAGCTTTGTCGCGGGCGTTACTGGTCGTATGTTGATTGGTACGGTGATTTGCCTGATGCTGGTGAAGTTGTTGCGTATTGCGATGCCGTGGCATCGTCAAGCGGTGCAAGCATATATGGCAGGATCACTCGCTGTCTTTGCGGGCATGCTCACGGTTTACTGGGGCGCGCAGTATATTGATTCAGGCTTGGTCGCCCTGTTGTTTGGCCTTAGCCCATTAGCCACTACGGTAATTGCCGTAGCCATGGGAACAGAGTCGCGACCTGGACCGATGAAATTGCTTGGCATAGTGACTGCTTTGGGTGGCCTATTTTGTGTCGTGTCTCTTGGCAGTACAAACCTAAGCAACAGTGAATATGCGCTGTATGGAATGATTGCGGTATTTATTGCCATGTTATTTCATTCCGTGAGTACGGTATGGGTTAAACAAGCTGGCCAAGGCCTATCTGCGTTAAGCATGACAACGGGCAGCTTGCTGGTTTCGATGCCAATGTACTTATTAGTGTGGTGGTTTGTTGATGGCACTATTCCACAGCAATTACCACCAGTGCACGCGCTTGGTTCAATTGTCTATTTAGGGATATTTGGCTCTGTCTTAGGCTACTTATTCTATTTTTATACATTGCGTCATGTCAGTGCCAGTAGTGTCGCGTTAATACCATTAATCACACCGGTAACCGCGCTGCTTATTGGGCAGGCTTTTAATGGTGAGCATGTCACGGTAATGACGTGGTTTGGTACGGGCTTAATTATCTTGGGTCTGAGCATGCATCAATGGGGGCATCGTTTTAGGTTGAAACCGGCCTGATTCGCAGGCCTTGAATAAGGTAGAATGGTCGGATGGATATTAGTGACCTTCTTGATAACTTAAATGAGCCGCAGCGCGAGGCTGTGGCCGCCCCGCCAATACATCAATTGGTGGTGGCTGGTGCAGGCAGTGGCAAGACCCGTGTTTTGGCGCATCGTATTGCCTATTTAGTCCGTACGGGTGAGGTGTCACCGCAGGGGATCCTTGCGGTGACGTTTACCAATAAGGCTGCGCGTGAAATGCGTGACCGTATTGAGAAAATGCTAGACATGCCGGTAAGGCAAATGTGGGTAGGTACGTTTCATGGTATCGCGCATCGCCTACTCCGTGCGCATTGGCAGGAAGCGGGTTTGCCGCAAACCTTCCAGATCCTTGATTCCGATGATCAGCACCGTATTATTAAGCGTCTTTTAAAGCAAATGGAGCTGGATGAAGCTCGTTGGCCTCCTAAACAAATCCAGTGGTTTATTAATGGTCAAAAAGATGAAGGCCGTCGTCCGGAACATGTTGATCACCACAATGCACCTTACGAAGAACAAATGGTGCGTATTTATGCGGCCTATGAAGAAAACTGTAAACGCAGTGGCTTAGTTGATTTTGCAGAGTTGCTGCTACGTGCGCATGAAATACTGCTACAAAATAAAAACCTATTAGATCACTATCAACGTCGATTCCAACACATCTTGGTTGACGAGTTTCAAGACACCAACACGATTCAATATGCATGGCTGCGTTTGTTAGCCGGTGATAACAACCCCCTATTTGCAGTGGGCGATGATGATCAATCTATATATGGTTGGCGTGGTGCGAAGATTGAAAATATCCAACGTTTCACCAAAGATTTTCCTAATACAAAAACAGTACGCTTAGAACAAAATTATCGTTCGACCGGTACGATCTTATCAGCGGCGAATGCGCTGATCGAAAATAACAGCAACCGCTTAGGAAAAAATCTTTGGACAGACGGTGCCGATGGCGAACTGATTCTTGTCTATGAAGCCTTTAACGACCTAGAAGAAGCACGCTATATTGTTAATAGTATTAAGAACTGCATTGATAAAGGGATACCGCGGAATGAAATAGCCGTGTTGTACCGTTCTAATGCACAATCACGGGTTATTGAAGAAGGCTTAATGCGTACCGGCATTCCTTATAAGGTTTATGGCGGCATGCGATTCTTCGAGCGCGCAGAAATTAAAAACGCCCTCGCCTATATGCGTTTGATCAGTAACCGCAATGACGATGCATCGTTTGAACGGGTTGTTAATACGCCAACACGTGGTGTTGGTGAAAAAACAGTGCAAATGATTCGTGAGCAGGCACGTGCCTACAACATCACACTCTGGCAAGCAGCGCAGCAACTGATTGATGATAAGCAATTTACCGCGCGTGCAGGCAATGCGATACAGGCATTTTTACATCTGATAGAAGAAATGGCGGTTGAAACACAAGACATGCCATTGCATGACTTAACCGAAGAAATGCTAAAGACCAGTACTCTGATCGCGAGTTATGAAAAAGAGAAAAGCGAAAAAGCACAAATGCGTGTTGATAACCTCGCTGAACTCGTCACCGCAGCTCGGCAGTTTGAACATGAAGAGTTAGAACTGTCAGAACTTGATTCTTTTCTTGCTCATGCCGCATTGGAGTCGGGTGAAGGACAGGCATCAGAATATGAAGATCCTGTGCAGTTGATGACGCTACATACGGCTAAAGGTTTAGAATTTGAGTATGTGTATCTAACAGGTTTAGAAGAAGGCCTATTCCCTCATCGTATGTCGATGGATGAGCCAGGTCGTCTTGATGAAGAACGACGCCTTTGTTATGTCGGTATTACGCGCGCTAAACAAAACTTAACGATTAGTTATGCAAATGTTCGTCGTTTGTTTGGTAATGAACAATACACCCAACCTTCGCGTTTTATTAGTGAGTTGCCAAAAGAATATCTACAAGAGGTACGGGTACAAAAAACAGCAGCACCTGTCTCAAACATGCAAGTGGAAGCCGCGGCAAGCAATGGTCATCAACTTGGTTCGCGGGTAGTACATGTTAAATTTGGTGAAGGCACCGTAACCGGCAGTGAAGGTGATGGCGCACATGCACGTGTTCAAGTTAATTTTGATGATGTGGGGAGTAAGTGGTTGGTGATAGCTTATGCAAACCTTGAATCACTTAATTAATTCCTTTAAGCGGCGCTGACTTTTGCCCTGACCTATCGTAGATAGGTAGGGTACGTATAATGATACCGTAGGTATCTATACGCATTTAAATTGGTCGTTGAAGCAAATTTATAGCTCAAAAAAGCCTTGCAGGCTTTATTATGAGTACCCTACTCCACTTCCAGTGTCGTCAGGGCAAGGCTCCGCTTATTCATTTCTTTCCGACGCGTCATCATCCACTTAATGAAATCAATCTAACTTTGAAAGAACGCTAGCTTATGTTGTCATTGCGAACGCGACTAGAACCTGCAGCGCAGGTTTAGGAAGTACTTGATGAAGCTCGAAGAGATTCTAAGTGCAGCGAAGCAATGCAGCTTATGTATAATAGATTGCCACGTTGCTACCGCAACTCGCAATGACGGCTGGGTGGTTTGATTTTAATTCTGTAAATCTTGTTAATCCTGTCTATTATTTATATGAATTGATGTTGTCATTGCGAACAAAGTGAAGCAATCCAGTCTATGTGTAATGGATTGCCGCGTTGCTAGTGCAACTCGCAATGACGGCTGAGTGGTTTGATTTTAATTCTGTAAATCTTGTTAATCCGGTCTAAAAAAATTAAGCGATTTCAGAGCTGGGTTTTCCTAAGTAATGCCCTTGTGCAAAATCAACGCCTAATTCTTTAAGCAGTTCGAGTGTTTCAATATTCTCGACAGACTCTGCAATGGTTTTTTTACCAAGTGCATGCGCTACCTGGTTCATGGATTTAACCATGGCTTGATCAACCGGCGCATGCGGTAGGCTTTGTACAAACGAGCCATCAATTTTAAGCGTATCAACAGGCAAATGTTTAAGGTATGTGAAAGAGCAGAAACCAGAGCCAAAATCATCAAGTGCGAATCGACAGCCAATATCACGTAGATCATTAATAAAGCGTATTGCTGCATTGAGATTAGCGATTGCGGCAGTCTCAGTAATTTCGAATGTAAGCCATGAAGGGTTTAGGCCTGTTTCATCGAGTACGGCTTTGATTAATGGTAATAAAGTTGCATCTTCAAAAGCACGCCCGGAAAGGTTGATGGCAAAGTGAAGTGTATGACCATCATCACGTAGCTTGGCTAAGGTACGAATTGTTTTTGCAACCATCCAGCGATCGATACTGTGAACCAAGCCAAAACGCTCAGCGGCAGGCATGAAACCACCGGGTAAAATGGTTTGACCATCGTCATAGGGCATGCGAATTAAGACTTCGTAAGAATGTACCTTACCATCATTAATGCCGACAATTGGTTGGTAAACAATTTGGAAGCGATCATTATCAAGCACTTCGCGTACTTTTGCAGCCCAACCCATATCCTCTGCCATGCCGAGTTTGTCACGATCTTCTGGGTTATAAACATAAACCCGATTTCTGCCATGACTTTTTGCTAAGTTACAGGCGAGATCGGCTTGAGATAATATTTCGTCAGCAGATTTAGAGTGATTATCAATAACCGTAATACCAATACTACAGGTGACATTAAAACTATTTGCTGCACGGTTATATTTATATTGCTCAAATAGGAGTCGGAGTTTTTCCGCGATAGGTTTAGCATTTTCGATATCAATGTTGTAAAGCAATAAGGTGAATTCATCACCGCCAAAACGTGCAAGTAAATCCCCTTCACGACAATGTGACTGCAACATTTCTGTTGTTTCAAGAAGTAGCTCATCACCAGAAGCATGCCCTAGTGTGTCATTAACGTATTTAAACTGATCGAGATCGATATAAAATAAGGCTGAATTTGCACCACTGCGTGCAGTGCGCGCAATAAGGCGTTCGAGTTCTTGTTGGAAATAATTTCTATTATAAAGACCGGTTAGTGAATCATGTTCAGCTTGATAAGCGAGTTGTTGTTCGTAAATTTTTTGCTCACTAATATCACGAGCTGTGCCGCGGATGCGTGCTATTTTTCCATCTTTTATTAATGCGGTGGCATTAAAGCTAAGTTGGCGTGGTGTGCCATTTCGGTCAATATGTACGGTTTCATATTGAACCAGCTCTTGATTATTAAGCAGGCTTGAGAAGGCTTCTTTGTCACGCTCACGATATTCAGGACTTGAAAATTCGGTGAAATGACGGTGTAACATTTCTTCGGGGGTATAACCATAAATTAAACTGCATGCCTGGTTTAAATATATCCAATGGCCCTTGGCATCAATACTCCAAACTAAGTCATGTGCTGTTTCAACAAGATCGCGGTAACGTGATTCTGCATCAAGTAATTTCTTTTCTGTATTTTTACGTTCAGAAATATCGGCAACCATACAAGTAAACATTTTCATATTACTTTGTTGCATTTCATTGACGCGTAACTCAATGAACAATTTATTATTGTTATGACGAACAATTTCAAGTTGGTGTTCAGTGTTAGGGGTCTTAGCCATTTCAGGTAAATTAATATTTGGACAAAGGCGTGAAATGGGTTGACCAATAACGGTTCCAGCACGAAGTTCAAATAGGTGTTCGGCTGCTGGGTTGAAAGAAATTATCAAACCTTGTTGGTTTGTAACAATAATGCCTTCTGAGGCTGTTTCAAAAATAGCCCTCATGTGCGAACGTTGATCGCCAAGATTTTGAAAAAGTGTTGATAGCGTTTGGGTTAAGTAGCCAATCTCATCGGTTGATTGTGGACGCAACTTCGCCAATTCATCATAACTACTTGCACCATTGCCATAGAGCACTTCTTGTGCTGGTCGTAAGGCACGCGAGGCACTAATTACACTGAGTAAAGTAATAGCGATACTGATAATGGTGAGACCTAAAAACACAGGTAGTGAATCAATTGCATCAACACCATTACGATTCCAGAAATACAGCATCAAAATAGAATTGGTAAGGAGGGGTATAAACCCTCCCACCAGCATTAAATTTGTTTTTATACTAAATAAAGGTGCGCTGATGCCTATAAATTTAACTAACCGCCCAAGAGTGGTCATTGCCAACATATAAAGTGGTAAGCCAATTAAAATAGCAACGACAAGTTGCAGCAAAATAATTTGACTAAACAGTACTAGCTCAAAATCATTCGGTGTGGCAGTTGACCAAAAATAAATTTGCGGAACGATGAGTACATAGCACAAATAGAATCCCCAATAATCACTACTAAATCGTTTTAGGCGTTGGTGAACATCGGGTGACGCATAGTGGGAATCAGGGTTAGCTTGTTTCCATTTTTGAATTGGTTCTAATAAGCGCAGCGCGTAGATACTACTCCAAAGAAACATGAAGCCAACATAGAGAGGAAGGAAAGGTTGTTCTAGTGCGGCTTGTAAGTCGTTCCATGTCACCAAGTGGAAAGCAACGGCGGCAGCATGGCCGAGTAAGGGCATTAAAATGAAACTACTGCCAACAATTGCCGCAAACTGGTATCGAGTAAACTTAATAAAGTCAGTAGATGTTGGCAAGGTATGGGATCTTTTTTTCTTATTATAATGACCTTGATTCTATCAGGGTTAGATATGCTTTTCATGTAACTGTTTACACTTTGCTAGCGCTTCGGCTAGACTGCGTAAAGTTAGAAATACTAATAATTATCGGGGGTTAGAGGATGAAACGGCGTGAATTTATCAAAAAGTTGGGTGGTAGCGGGCTTGTAGCAGGCTCAACATTACTCGCCCCTGAACTAGCGCAGGCTAAGGTGAAGCCAGAATATAAGTGGAAGATGGTGACAACGTGGCCGAAGAACTTCCCCGGTCTTGGCACAGGTGCAAACTATCTCGCAAAATTAATTACTGAAATGAGTGGCGGCCGTATTCAGGTTAAGGTTTACGGCGCTAAGGAGCTAGTTCCTGCCTTTGAAATCTTTGACGCCGTTTCGCGTGGTGTTGCAGAAATGGGTCATGGCGCGGCTTATTACTGGAAAGGTAAAAGTGAAGCGGCACAGTTTTTTGCGGCTGTACCTTTTGGTCTGACGGCGCAAGAAATGAATGCTTGGCTGTATCATGGTGGTGGTATGGAGCTGTGGCAAGAGGTCTACGCCCCTTTTGGTTTAGTGCCAATGGCAGCGGGTAATACCGGTGTGCAAATGGGCGGTTGGTTTAATAAAGAGATTAATTCTGTCGCTGATTTAAAAGGTTTGAAGATGCGTATTCCGGGGCTAGGCGGTGAGGTATTACGTCGAGCGGGAGGAACGCCAGTCAGTTTGCCGGGTGGTGAAATCTTCACATCACTACAATCAGGCGCCATTGATGCAAGTGAGTTTGTGGGCCCATATAATGATTTGGCATTTGGCCTATATAAAGCGGCAAAATATTATTACTACCCTGGTTGGCATGAACCCGGTACAACCTTGGAATGTTTTGTAAACCAGAAAGCATTAGCTTCTTTACCTAAAGATCTTCAATCAATTGTTTTGCATGCTTCACGTGTTGCCAATCAAGATATGTTGTCTGAATACACGGCGCAAAATAATCGCGCGCTTGATACGCTAATTAATAAACATAAAGTAAAATTACGTCGTTATCCTGATGATGTTTTAAATAAAATTAAAGCGCTATCGGATGAGGTGGTTGCTGAGGTTGGCGCGAAAGATGCGTTAACGAAAAAGGTGTTTGAATCCTTTAAGAGTTTCCGTGACCAGACGATTGCCTGGCATGATATTTCAGAACGCGCCTATCTTGATGCGCGGGGCTCATAAATGGTGCTATATCTATATTATTAGTATAGAACGCACTTTAGCTAATTTATTTAGCCGTAAATTTTTGTTGGTAGCCATGTTGCGACAGCAGGCCAATAGGCGATTAAACACATGGCAAAAACTTGTATGGCGATAAAGGGCATGACACCTTTATAAAGATGCGTTGTTGTTACTTCACGTGGTGCAACACCGCGTAAATAAAATAAGGCAAAACCGAATGGTGGTGTTAAGAAAGAGGTTTGTAAATTAATCGCGATCATTACGCCAAGCCAAACCGGATCGAGCCCCATTGCTAATAAAATGGGGCCGACAATGGGTACGACAACAAATGTTATTTCAATAAAGTCGAGAATAAAGCCAAGTAAAAACATCAGCAGCATCACTGCGAACATAGCGGTGAATACGCCACCCGGTAAATCGTTGAGTAATTCGGCAACAATGTCATCGCCACCAAAGCCCCTAAAGACAAGAGAGAAAATAGACGCGCCAATAAAAATTAAAAACACCATGCTGGTAACGCGGGTGGTGTTACGCATCACATCAAGCAAACGTTGGTAAGTAAATTCACCACTGAGTATGGCAAGTAAAATAGCACCCATTGCACCGACTGAAGCTGCTTCGGTTGGCGTGGCTAATCCCGCCATAATTGAACCGAGTACAGCAACAATCAGCATCAATGGTGGCAATAAGACTTTGGCAACACGCATTACAAGATCGGTTTGCTGTTGTTCGTTAGCAGGCACACTCGGCATGCTATTCGGTTTAAGCCATGCCGTGGTCATTATGTATACAAGATAAAGACCAACGAGCATTAAGCCTGGCAATAATGCACCAGCAAACAAATCGCCCACTGATACGGTTTCTGGAGAAAAGATACCCATATCCAATTGTGCTTGCTGGTAGGCAGATGAAAGCACATCACCGAGCAGCACCAAGACTATAGAAGGTGGAATAATTTGGCCTAAAGTACCGGAGGCGCAAATGATGCCGCTGGATAAAGCGGGGTCATAACCACGGCGGAGCATAGTCGGTAATGCCAATAATCCCATGGTAACGACAGTGGCACCAATAATGCCGGTGCTGGCGGCGAGTAACATACCGACTAGGGTAACGGAGATCCCCAAGCCACCTCGTAGAGAACCAAATAGCGCTGCCATGGTTTCAAGCAGACCTTCTGCAACCTTGGAGCGTTCAAGCATAATGCCCATAAAGATAAACAGCGGCACGGCAATCAGGGTTTCGTTTTCCATAATGCCATATAAGCGGTTTGGTAAGGCTTCGAGAAAATCGCTATCAAAATGACCGGTGGTTGAGCCAATAAAGGCGAAGATAAGTGCCGTGCCAGCAAGGCTAAAGGCGACAGGGTAGCCTGATAACAGAACGAAACAGACCGAAATAAACATGAAAATGGCGATATATTCACTCATCTTCGTCGATCTCCGCTGTATTAGGGTCTAAAATCACTAAAATACTTTTCAATATCAGTGAAATGCCTTGCAGGCTGAGTAGTGTTGGTAGTAGTAAAATACTGGTTTTGAGGATAAATAAACCGGGTAAGCCCCCTGCTTCGCGTGAACCTTCATAGAGCGCCCATGATGTGGCGACATATTCATAGCTGTAAGTGAATATGAATAGGCAAACAGGTAATAATAAAAACAGGCTGCCGGCTATATTGATCCAGGCTTTACCGCGCTGGCCGAGCTTGTGGTAAAAGACATCAACACGTACGTGAGCATCGTGTTTTAGGGTATACGCTGCGCCAAGCATAAAGAGGATGGCATGCATGTAGAGAATCGATTCTTGCATGGCAATCCAGCCAATATTAAAGAGATAACGTAAAACAACAACGCCAAATTGGGTAATCACCATAAATAAGGCTAGCCAAGCAATCGTGTGGCCGATTTTCTCCGACATAGCGTCGAGAAAAGTAACTAAACCTTGTAAGGATGTGGTGTTCATTTAAGTTTTTGTTTTAATTATATTTAATGATGGATACTTTAAAGTATTGAAGCCTGGAAAGTATGCTAAATAGAGCTATATTGTCGCATAAGGTTAAAGATGCTGCATTACAGAAATTACCGACATAAATCGCCTTGAGAATACGCTCAATACCAGCCATTATATAAGATTAATATTGCATATATAATAAGAGCATACATTACTTAAGGAATAACGGAATTAGGCATGACATTTAAAACAAAAACAAATAGTTTGCTACTTGGCCTATGCGTATCACTGGTCACTCCTCTCGTTTTTGCTGAAACTTTTAACGCTAAGCAGGTAGACACTTTGCGTAAACAGGGTAAGGCGCAGCAGGCTTATGAATTGGCGCTAAAATATCGTGCTGAACTTGAGGGTGATGCAGTTTACGATTTTGCTTATGGTTTAGCTGCAGTTGACGCGGGTAAGTTGAGTGAAGGTGTTTTAGCATTAGAACGTGTTGTGCTCACCAAACCTGATCATTCCTTGGCACGTCTTGAATTGGCTCGCGCCTACTTCTTGCTCAAGGAAGACACACGAGCAAGACAAGAATTTGAAGTTGTATTGGCAAAGAACCCGCCAGCAGACGTTGTGGCGAATGTTAAAAAGTTTTTGCGCATTATTCGTTTAAGAGAATCACAATATACATCCTCGGGTAGTGCATATGTTCAAGTGGCACTTGGCCATGATAGCAACATTAGCAGTTCGCCAGCTGATTCAACATTTCAACTCACTAATGGGACAAGCTTTTCAGGCGGCGCAGAGGAAGATAGTGATAAATATTTAACGGTGACAACAGGTGGCAAGTTAGTACACCCATTTGAACCTGGTAAACAATTAATACTAGGGGCAGATGTTTCAGCACGTTTCCATTCAGATGATGAGGAATTTGAAACAGAAACATGGAGTATTTATGCTGGTGTAAAGTGGCGTCAAGGCGATGATACTTTTGGTATAACTGGTAGGGTTCAAGAGTTTGAATTAAATGATTTAGATAGTCGCGGTCTCGTGAGTCTTTCTGGCGACTGGACGAGAAGATTGAATAAACAAACAAGCTGGAATTCGCAATTACAAGTGGCTCAAATTACTTACCCTGTTTTCAATACGCGTAATTCGTCTCTTTATATTTTAGGAACAGGTTTAACACATCAATATAAAATGAAATGGCAACCCACCATTTCGGGAAATGTTCATTTAGGGTTTGAAGATGCAAATACAGATACTGAGGCAGCTCGTTCGCTTGCACAGCGTAATTTTGTTGGAGCTAGAGTTGCGATGCAGATTATACCTTATTCAAATATGAGTTTATCTGGTTCGCTTTCATATGAAACAAGCCATTATGAAGGTGAAAATTCGCTGACAGGCCAAACAAGAAATGATCGATTTTATCAGGCATCAGTAACAAGTCGTTATCTAATTGATGATAACTGGAGTTTGGGCGGAGGGCTTTATTATACACGCAATGACTCAAATACTGTTTCAAATGATTATGATAGAACGCATGGCGAAATTAGCGCGCGTTATACTTTTTAAAACATAAGCACATGCAACATAGGTATGTGCTGGAGTAAGTAGTATGAAAAAAATTATTTTAAAAACGACGTTAACGGCTAGCCTGTTTTGTATGGCGGCGGTATCGATGCCAGCACATGCTGCAACTAAGGGTGTGGGTAAAGCGATTATCAGTATTGGTAAAGTCTTTGCGACGGGTAAAGATGGAGCTGAGAAGAAATTAAAACGTCGCGGCAAAGTGTTTGAAGGTGATACAATTAAGGTCGGTAAAAAATCACGTCTGCAACTTCGCTTTGTTGATAACCAGTTGGTTGTTTTAAAAGCGAACACGGTTTTTCGTATTGATGAATACAAATTCAAAGATAAAAACGATCAAAACAAAAGTGCAGCCTTAAGCTTATTGAAAGGCGGCATGCGCAGTGTCACGGGGCTGATTGGTAAATCGGCACGCGATAAATATAAAGTGAAAACACCGGTTGCGACGATGGGTGTGCGTGGTACGCATTATGTATTACAACTTTGTGCACCAGGTGCCTGTGGTAATGGTAGCGATCAAGGTTTGTATGGCACGGTTGTTGAAGGTGCCATTGAAATGCAAAATGACGGCGGTTCAGTGGTCTTCGGCGTAGATCAATTCTTCCATGTGCCATCGAACAATGAAGTACCGAAAGGCATTACAAATCCACCGAGTGCATTGGTTGACCGTTCAAACACACAAAAAGACGACGACGGCAAGGACGGTGACGGTAAAGACGGTGACGGCAAGGATGGCGACGGTACAGGTGGCGACGGTACAGGTGGCGACGGTACAGGCGGCGATGGCACAGGTGATGGCACGGGCGGCGATGGCACAGGTGATGGCACGGGCGGCGATGGCACGGGCGATGGTTTACTGCCACCACCAGATGATGAAGGGCCTTTACTGTTACCACCTGATGAGGGGCCAATATCGTGTGGGTCGTGTCCACCACCACCACCACCACCAACAGTGGAACCTGGCGAAGGTTTTGTATTGGTGGGTACGCCAGCACCACTAGGAGCGGTACTCGCTATTTCGGGCATAACTCCAGGTGGAGATGGAGCCGGTGGTATTGTAGGAGTGGAAGGCGCTAATGCAAGCATTGGTCTCATGACAATTGGTATGGCCGACAACCAACCGACTTCTGCTTTTATTTCGGATCAATTTGGAGATGTTTCCTACACTACTTTCGGCGGTACTCCAGTAGAGGTCGGTGGTAATGGAATGATCGGTGTAAATTGGGGCCGTTGGTTAGATAGTGACATAGTGTTTACTGATAATGGTGCGACTTCGAGCTTATTGACGGGTATTGCTTTTGTTTATAGTGACAACGCAACAACACCAGCACAACTTGCAGGTTTAACAGGTTTCCAAACATATGATTTAACGGGCGGGCCAAGTATTCGCGATGAAACCGGTGCGATATTGTCGGGCGGGGCGTCTATTGATGTTGATTTTAGTACGCAACAAATTGTCGATTTTTATGGTGGTCTTTCTGGTAATGGTCGAAGTTATAGTTTTGGTGCGACAGGACCGACTAGCTTTTCTGCTTTTACTTCAGGTGGGGAAATAGATCTTAATGGGATCTGTTCAGGCGGCGTTTGTAGTGCAAGTACGCCGTTGACTGGCTCCGCCGGAGGGGCTTTTGTTGGACCAGGTGCAGAAGGGGTTATTGGTAATTTTGGTCTAGACGGTCCTAATGGAGTGGGCGTTTCTGGTTCAGGCCTGTTTGAACCTGGATGTGGTGGCATGTGTTAACTTATATTTAAGTTATTTAGTTGTATGCTCGAAGGTGCCATCCCAATCTTCGGTGAGTAATAATTCATTCATACTCGACATGCGATCCAGATAGATGCTGTAAATCATTCTGTCTGGGTCGCTTTCTTTTAGTTCAGTAAATAATTTTTTCGCCTCAGCCCATTCTCTCGCATAGTAATGATCAAGTGCGGTTTCATGTAATTCAAGTGCTGCATATAGTGCATCGTCGGCTTCTTCAACACGGCAAATGGGTTCGTAAATAACAACCGGTTCAGTTTTACCTTTTACTTGCACCTTATCTAAACGACGGAAAACATGTTCATCCTGCCCTGCGCGTGTATTTTCACCAACGATTAACTTCACGCCATATTGTTTAGTCAGTCCTTCTAAACGTGAAGATAGGTTTACTGCATCACCCAAGACGGTATAGGCGCGACGGAATTCAGAACCCATGTTGCCAACATTCATCATGCCGGTATTTAAACCAATACCAAGGTTAATCGGTGGATAACCGAGTGCATCCATTTCTGGTTTCATGGCCTCCACTTTTTCAAGCATGGTGAGTGCACCATCAATGGCATGTTTTGCATGGTCTTCGTCATGCAGTGGTGCACCCCAGAAGGCCATGATCATGTCACCTACGTATTTATCAATCGTACCTTGCTTGTTAAAGATGATTTCAGTCATTGGGGTGAAGAAGCGATTAAGCATGTCTTTCAGTCCTGTTGGCGTGAGTGATTCACTGATGGTCGTGAAGCTACGAATATCAGCAAATAGTACCGTCATTTCACGACGGTCACCTTCAAAGCCAAGGTCTTGATCACTATCAAGCATTTGATCAACAAGCGCCGGAGGAATGTATTGGCTAAATTGTTCACTCAGTTGTTTTTTGCCTTGTGATTCAAAAATAAAACCATAGGCAAGGTTAGCAATGGCAAGAACCAGAATGGTTAAGGAGGGGGTTGCCACTGCCATAACAAAATTGTATTCAGTCCAAAGCCAAACATTAAAACCAAGTAAGCCACCGGCACTGCCGACAAATAAAAGGATGGAAGGCAATGGTTTCATAAAGGGCAATGCGATGGCTAAGCCAAGACCAATCACGAGGGTAATAACAAAATTTAAACCTTGTGC
>Ga0316207_10003570_pt1 | contig 14281 bp, 9 predicted proteins | sample 6weekpyrite_MG_FD_204943 | JGI IMG/M metagenome (GOLD analysis project Ga0316207, IMG submission 204943) | Microbial mat bacterial communities from mineral coupon in-situ incubated in ocean water Damariscotta River, Maine, United States -... | ecosystem: Environmental > Aquatic > Marine >... | reverse complement strand
GGCTGGTCTTCGCCAACGGCTGAGATAACGAGGTAATTACTGTTCATAACTCATACGTTATCAGTATGAATCAGATTAGTCATCCAGTTTCACTTCACGGAGCTGTTTGGCAGCATCTTCCGGGCTGATGGTACTGACAAACAGGCCAGAACCCAGCTCAAACCCTGTCGGGATACTTGTACGCGGGCAAATCTCGATATGCCAATGATAGCTTGACGAGCAATCAGAATATTTCTCGCCACGCGGTAAGGAATGCAGGAAGAAATTATATTGGGCACCGCCAATCACCGCGTCAAGCCGTGCCATCGCACGGCGCATAACCCGTGAAAGATCCTCAAGGTCTTCGTCGCGCACGTTAATGTAGTCAGCATTGTGGTCTAAGGGCAGGATATGAATTTCCCATTCATAACGGCTGGCAAAAGGTTTAATAGCAATAAATTTCTCGCCACGTTCAACGACATACTGGCCAACATCGATCTTACGCTTGATTTCACCCGACTCGCGGTCGTAGATCGTCGCCTCAAAGGTCAGTGCCTCGTTAATGAGTGAACAATAGATGCACTGATGATGTTTTTCGTGGTGAAGTTTCGCGTATTCAACTTCGTTAATCACGTTTTCCGGTACCACCGGCATTGCAATGATCTGGCTATGTGTGTGGGGAATACTGGCGCCTGCGGCAGGGCCGAAGTTCTTGAATACCAGCACATAACGAATCCTGTTGTCGGCAGCGTAGAGGCTCTCCATACGTTCGCGATAGGCGGTCAACAAGGTCATCAGGTGTTCGACGGACATATCCTGGATGGAAATGCCATGGTTGTTGTGGTCAATAATGACTTCGTGTCGGCCATAGCCTTCGACGACCTGTTGCAGGCCAAACACCAGACTGTCATCGCGACTGTCTTCGCCGAGCACCGGGTAGAGGTTTTCAACAACGCGAACTGCCCAGTTTTGTTCCGTTGGCCAGGCCGCGACTGTTGGTGGGGTTTTCTCCTCGTTCCCGACACAAAAAGGACATTTCTCGACATGTTCGACGATTTTCTTCTCAATACGTTCTTCTTCTTTGCGAGGACGCATACCACGGGCGGTGGCGACGAGTACGGATTCACTGGGCAAAACCGGGTTAATGCGAATTTCACGCACTGAAGTAGCTTTTTCACTCACGGGGCTATTCTCCATTGTTGTATAGCCAGAATATGAATATTAAACACGTCTCGCTGCGCGGAGGCACGCTGAAATGCTCAATACGGGCATAGCTGCAGTTTATCTGGATATTTCGACGTGCGGCTTGTTTTCCGGCGGGGGCGTCAGTACCATGCGCCTGCACAGTTTTTCTGTAAATGACGGAGATTTTAGATGTTCCATGGCAGTATGGTCGCACTGGTGACCCCGATGCATCCAGATGGCTCGCTTGATGAAGCGAGGCTGCTGGCGCTGGTTGAGTGGCATATAGAGCAGGGCACCGATGCGATTGTCGCAATGGGTACTACGGGTGAGTCTGCGACATTGGACCATAAAGAACACTGTCATGTTATTCGTCTGGTGGTGGAAAAAGCGGCTGGACGTATCCCCATTATTGCCGGTACGGGTGCCAATTCAACGACGGAAGCCATTGATTTGACTCGCTGTGCGATGCAGGCAGGCGCAGATGCATGCTTGCTTGTGACACCTTATTACAACAAGCCGACCCAGGAAGGTCTCTACCAGCACTACAAAGCGGTGGCAGAAGCCGTACCTGTGCCGCAGATTCTATATAATGTACCGGGCCGTACAGCATGTGACATGCTGCCTGAAACCGTGGTCAGGCTGGCAGATATACCAAATATTGTCGGTATCAAGGAGGCCACGGGCAGTATTGAGCGGGCAAGGGAGATCCTTGATGCCTGTGGTGATAAAATGGACCTGTATAGTGGAGATGATGAGACGGCACTTGATTGCATACTTGCAGGTGCCAAAGGCGACATCTCCGTGACGGCAAATATTGCACCACATGCGATGCATGAAATGTGCAAGGCTGCGCTGGCTGGCGATGCCGTACGTGCGAAAGCGATCAATGCACCACTCGAAGGGCTGCATAACAACCTGTTCCTCGAGGCCAACCCAATACCGGTTAAGTGGGCCTTGATGGAAATGAACAAGATTGATAAAGGGATCAGGCTGCCCATGACGATATTGTCTGAGCAGTACCATGAACCTTTACGCCAGGCGATGCGCAACGCCGGCGTATTGACAGATTAATGACGGGGTAAGGCAATGAAGGTTTTGACACGAATTCTGTTTTCCAGCCTGCTGGTTTCACTGGTCGCTGGTTGCGGTACCATAAAAAACGTCAAGGAAGAATTTCTTCCGGACAAGAAGAAAGTGGATTATCGTAAAACGGCTGAAATTCCAACACTGGAAGTCCCACCCGATTTAACCTCTTCTAGCATTGATGACGGACTTATCATTCCTGACATCTCACCGGTAGGCGGAACGGCAAGTATTTCTGACTACAACCGTGAACGTCAGGGTGTGCGTACAGTCCGTAATGCGTCCGTGTTACCGAAACAGGACGATATTCGCGTTAAACGCGATAACAACACGCGTTGGCTCGTGATTAAGGGCAGTCCTCAACAGGTCTGGCCACGCGTCCGTGAGTTCTGGTTACAGAGTGGTTTCCTGATTAAACGGGAAGACCCGCGTATTGGTATTCTCGAGACTGAGTGGGCCGAAAACCGCGCCGATATTCCACAAGATTTCATTACCCGAAACATCAGTAAGGTCTTCGATTCTATCTACTCCGCGGCGACGCGTGATAAATACCGTATTCGCCTCGAAGACGGGGTTGAGCCGGGTACAACCGAACTGTTCCTGACACACCGTGGTGCAGAAGAGGTGGTTGACCAGTCAACAAATTCAAGCACCCTGTGGAAACCACGCGATACCGATCCGGAACTTGAAATTGAGTTTTTGCGCCGTATTACGGTGTTCTTCGGCGTCGAAGAAAACAAGGCGCGTAACCTGTTTGCGAGCCGTAAAAACAAAATTAACCGTGCCGAGTTGACGCGTACAGGTTCGGGAGTGGCGAGTTTAAGTGTCAAGGAAGGCTTTGCCCGCGCCTGGCGCCGTACTGGCCTTGCCCTGGACCGTGTCGGCTTCACCGTAGAAGATCGGGATCGCTCACGTGGGCTGTACTATGTGCGTTATGTCGACCCTCTCAAAGACAGTAATAACAAGCAGGAAAAAGGCATCCTCGACAAGCTGACCTTTAATGTCTTCAGTAGTGATGAAAAGGTCAAGGACAAGAGCACTTACCTTGTGAGCCTCAAGGAACAAGGTAAGCGGACCCAGGTAGTCATCCTCGACGATGAAGGTAAACGTGAGCAGTCCAAGACCGCGATTCGTATCCTGACCTTGTTACACGAACAACTTAAATAACCAGTCAGGTTAAATAAGAACAGCGATTCATGTTCCGCTTTTCCTCACTGGGCAGCGGCAGTCGTGGCAATGCCACGCTGGTGCAGTCAGGCTCAACCTGTGTGATGCTCGATTGTGGGTTTTCAGAAAAACAGGCGCGGTTGCGTCTTGTGCAACATGGTCTCGAGTTTTCTGACATTTCTGCCATCGTGGTGACACACGAGCACAGCGATCACATTAATGGTGTCGGCGCTGTCGCCCGCAAACATAAGCTGCCCGTCTATATGACGCGCGGCACGGCATCACAAGGCCGTCATGGTGAACTTCCTGTCCTGAACCTTATCGATGTGCATGACCGCTTCGAAATTGACGGACTTGAACTGCAAGCCTACCCAGTACCCCATGATGCACGTGAGCCGGTACAATTTGTTTTTTCCGATGGTAACCGTCGCCTGGGGATACTGACAGATACAGGGAGTTCCACACCACATATTGAAGAGGTGCTTAGTGGCTGTGATGCGCTCATGCTGGAGTGTAATCATGATGTGGAGATGCTCGCCAGCGGGCCTTACCCTCAGCGATTAAAGCAGCGTGTCGGTGGCCGCTATGGTCATTTAAGTAACTGCCAGGCGCGCGACATTCTCAGCAGGCTGGAAACCTCTCAGTTGCAATATGTCGTGGCAGCACATATCAGTGATAAAAATAACACGACGGCTAAGGCCTGCCAGGCCCTGGCCGATGCATTGGCCTGCCCCACTTCTGAAATTGCCCTGGCTGAACAGGAGTCGGGTCTTGGCTGGCACCTGATTGAAAATTAACCGACATCGATAACGCTCACATTCCTCTCCATCCCAGCTGTAAAAAACGCTCGTAAGTACTAAAGCTCGTAGTCTGTTTGCCGATAACCCAGTTAATCGTATGTGAAATATTAATAACTATTCTGAGTAACTACTTGATTTTAATGGGTGAAATGACGTGAAAACACAACTTTCAGACATGCTTAACAAGGCCCTGGCAAGATTCTCTATTCGACAAAAATTGTGGGGCAGTTTTGGTGCGCTGTTGGCCATCATTGCCGTCATTGCGGGTGCAGTCTTGTTCTCTGAGTCGGGTATTAGGAAAGGGTTTTCAGGCATTGTTCAGGAAAGTCAGCCAGCCATGTTGGCCTCGATTGCCTTGAGTGACCGTCTCAATAAAAGTGCGCAAAGTATGGGCTTTTACCTGCTAAGCCGTGAAGAAGTGCATCGGGAAAACTATGACAATGAGCTTTTTTCACTTGGTGAAGATGCCAAAGCCCTTGCGGCAATGCCTGTACTGCAAGCAGACCAGGCGTCTGCGCAGTTAGTCAATAAGATTGCCGACGATATAAACAAATATATCAGCTACCAGGAAAAGATGCTGGAACTTGCCAAGAGTGATGCCAAGAATATTCCGGCAATGATCTTTTCAGCACAAAACCTGAACCCGGTCAGCCAGGAGTTACTACAAAATGTTAGCCAAATGTTGCTCTCTGAAGAGGAAGAGGAGGCCAACGATGAACGTAAGGCGATCATGACTGAAATTAATGACCTGCGCTATTCATGGGCCAATGTTATGAATGGCACGCGTGCCTACCTTGCTTTCCGCGCCCAGACATCACTCGATGAAATCAACCTCTACAATGAAAATGTCACAGCATTACTTGAGAAGCTTGCAGATAAAGAAGATTTGTTAACGCTGGATCAGGCGGATTCACTGATACAGGTTAAGGAGCTCCAGGCTAAATTTATGGGCAACATGGAAAAAACCATAGAAATGCACGGCGGTGATCAGTGGCGTACCGATGCCTGGTTGATTCGCAGCGAGATAGGACCATTATTGGGCGCCATCAAGTCTAACCTCGACCAATTAGTAGATTTACAGAACCAATATGTCGAACAAGCTGTCTCTTCGATGGATGCAGATCTGTCTGCGATGCATGGCCTGGTGATCACCTTGCTGATTGCCGGCCTGGTAATAGGCATGGTCAGTGCGCTGGCCACCAGTGCAGCGGTATGTGGACGCATACAGCATGCCGTGGCGGCTATGAAAGATATCGCCGAGGGTGAGGGTGACCTGACCCGGCGCCTGGATGAGAAGGGTAAAGATGAAATCGCTGGCCTGGCCAAATCGTTCAACACGTTTGTTGGTAAAATGGCCGACCTGCTCTCGGTCGTCAGTAATGTCGGTAATGAAATCTCTATCTCAGCGGCACAGATGTCGCAGACGGCTGAGCGTACCAACCTGGGTATTACCGAGCAGCAAAGTGAAACCGATCAGACGGCCACGGCCATTACGGAAATGGTTCAGACTGCACAGGAGATTGCCCGCAATGCAGCAGGCGCTGCAGAGTCTGCACACTCAGCGGACACCGAGGCACAAAATGGTCAGGGTGTTGTGAAGAATACTGTTGATTCAATCCAGGCACTGGCCAATGAGGTTGAGCAGACATCAGGCGTAATTAATCAACTCGAAGCAGACAGTGATGACATTGGTAAAGTCATTGACGTCATCAAGGGCATTGCCGAACAGACTAACCTGCTTGCTTTAAACGCCGCGATTGAGGCCGCTCGTGCGGGTGAACAAGGGCGTGGGTTTGCCGTGGTCGCCGATGAGGTGCGAACACTGGCTAGCCGTACCCAGGAATCAACAGAGGAAATCATGGATATAATTGGTCGTGTACAGGGTGGTGCACGTAAGGCCGTTGCCGCGATGGAGTCAGGCCGTAACCAGACACTATCAAGTGTCGAGCAGGCTGCCCGTGCAGGTGAGTCGTTAGCGGCGATTACTCAAGCCGTATCGACCATTAACGATATGAACACCCAGATTGCCCATGCGGCCAGCCAGCAAAGTGAGGTTGCAGAAGGGGTTGATAAGAGTGTGGTCAGCATTGCCCGGATTGGCCATGAGAGTATGGAAAATGCACAGCAAACATCTGATAGCAGCGCCAGCCTTGCTGATAATGCACATCAACTTGAAACACTGCTGAGTCAGTTCAAATTGAACTGATTTTTAGCGAATCAAGTTGAATAAAAAAATGCCACGGGTTTGATTCGTGGCTTTTTTTTAAGGTGTACAAGACGCAATTTTACTGTTGTCCCAGAGTTGTATAAGTCGGTTTAGTGAGGGTGGAACGTTGAAAAAGAATTTCCCTGTAACAGGTAATGAAAAGCCATTTGCAGAGGGTAAGCACATTATCTCTGCGACTAACGCGAAAGGCATTATCACAACGGCTAATGATTACTTTGTTGAAATGAGTGGTTTCAATGAGGACGAGCTTGTAGGGGTTAATCATAATGTCGTGCGTCACCCTGATATGCCACCTGCAGCATTTGCAGATTTGTGGGACACCATTAAAACGGGTCACCCATGGATGGGGATCGTCAAGAACCGATGTAAAAATGGTGACCATTACTGGGTAGATGGTTACGTCACACCACTACTGGAAGGAAATGAACTGGTTGGATATGAATCTGTGCGGACCAAGCCGACACGTGAGCGTGTTGAACGTGCAGAAAAGATTTACCAGCGGATCAATGCCGGTAAGGCCCCGTTCCATGCCTGGCAGGCACTGGGCGTCGCCAGCCGAATGACATTGGGCCTTGCGGCGCTCTTTGCAGTTGTTTTTTTCATACTCAACGTGGCGGGCGGTCTGGACTGGATCAGTAGCTTGTTGGGTTTTGCCCTGAGTACTGCCACAGGATGGTTCATGAGTAATTTGCTGACACGCCCACTGCGCATGGCAGCTGCAAAGGCACGTGAGGTCATTGATAACCCGCTTATGCAACTCGTTTACACCGGGCGTCTTGACGAGGTGGGCCAGGTAGAGTTGACGCGCCGTTTCCAGCGATCGCGCATTACCACGATATTAGAACGGGCTGGGTACTCGGCAGGCGAATTGTCAGGAGCGGCAACTGAAACGGCCCAGGCCATGCATAGCGCCAGTGAAAGCCTGGCGCGTCAACAAATGGAAACCGAACAAGTTGCGACGGCAGTTAATGAGATGAGTGCAACCGTCAATGAGGTTGCAGGTAATACCGTGAATGCGGCCGAGGCAGCCGGGAATGCACGTACAGCCAGTGACGAGGGTCACCAGGTGGTACTGGCAACGATTAATGCGATACGTACTGTGGCGGAGGAGGTTGAACGTGTTGCACTTGCGATCGAAGAACTCAAGAATGACAGTGAGGGGATATATGGTGTTGTATCCGTCATCAGTGGTATTGCTGAGCAGACCAACCTGTTAGCGCTGAATGCGGCGATTGAGGCGGCGCGGGCCGGTGAACAGGGACGCGGGTTTGCGGTAGTGGCCGATGAGGTGCGAACACTTGCCAGCAGGACCCAGGAATCGACACTTGAAATCACCTCGATGATTGAAAAACTGCAATCAGGTGCAAGCAGTGCTGTAAAAGCAATGGGCAGTGGTCGGGACAAGGCGCAGGCAGGCGTCGAACAGGCGGCCAAGGCCGAACAGGCGCTCGACAGGATTACCCAGGCTGTTAAGGTTATTGAAGATATGAATACCCAGATTGCCAGTGCCGCCGAGGAGCAAACAGCGGTGGCGGAAGAGATAAATAGAAATGTAAATAATATCAGTGGTATGTCTTCAGAAGTCACGCAAAGTGTCTCGCAAACAACACAAGCCAGTGAACAACTCGCGCAGCTGGCGACAGAGATGCAGACTATGGTTAAGCAGTTTGCCAAAAAATAACCGGAAAAATGCCTGTCCGTCACGCAGATAGCGGCCTATCTGCTGGCGAGATGGCGGTGATTTCAGTATCATGCGGCCTTTCAGCAGTCTTGATTAATATTAAAGTGAGGCCTCATGCTGCGTTTACGTGGTTGTCCTGCCCTGTCAGCCTTCCGGCTGAATAAATTACTGACCAATCTTCGCCAGTGCGTCCCGAGTATTAGTGGGATCGACGTGGAATTTATGCACTTTGCATGGTTGGAGTCGAAATTACTCGAAGATGAACAAAGGATTCTTGAAAGGCTGCTTGAATATGGTCCGGTTAATGCCGAGCAAGCGCCTGCAGGACAATTAATACTGGTTGTACCTCGTCCCGGTACGATTTCACCCTGGTCGAGCAAGGCAACTGATATCGCACATAATTGTGGCCTGGCCACATTGCAGCGCCTGGAGCGTGGTAAGGCATTTTACATCCGTACTGAGGATGGCAAGCCGCTCGAAGGCAGTGACTTGCAGCAGGTCGTGGCCGCGCTGCATGACCGCATGATCGAGGCCGTCTACGAATCCATGGATGATGCCGTCAACCTGTTTAGCCAGGCCCAGCCAACCCCCTACGCGTCAGTGGATATCCTTACCGGCGGTCAGTCAGCACTGGAAAAGGCCAATACCGAACTTGGCCTGGCATTGTCCGACGATGAAATAGAATACCTTGTTCAGAATTTCACGAACCTGAATCGAAACCCTACCGATATTGAGCTCATGATGTTCGCGCAGGCCAACTCGGAGCATTGTCGACACAAGATTTTTAATGCCGACTGGATCATCGATGGCGAAGAACAGGACAAATCATTGTTCGCAATGATCCGCAATACCCATGAACTGCACCCCGAAGGTGTTTTATCCGCCTACAAGGATAATTCAGCGGTTATGAATGGGCCGCAGGCGAGCCGTTTTGTGGCAAACCCCGATGATCATACCTATGCATATTCGGATACCGAGATGCCAATTATCATGAAGGTGGAAACCCATAACCACCCAACGGCTATTTCACCCGCACCGGGTGCAGCAACAGGTTCAGGGGGCGAGATCCGTGATGAAGGGGCGACCGGGCGCGGTTCGCGGTTCAAGGCTGGACTGTGTGGGTTCTCCGTGTCCAACCTGCGACTGCCCGATGCGGAGCAGCCATGGGAAACCGATTACGGCAAACCCGGGCGCATTGTCTCGGCGCTGGATATTATGCTCGAAGGACCGATAGGTTCAGCCGGGTTTAACAATGAGTTTGGTCGTCCAAACCTATGTGGTTATTTCCGTACATTTGAAGAAAAGGTACCGGGACCAAACGGTGAAGAGGTGCGCGGCTATCACAAGCCGATCATGCTTGCCGGGGGGCTGGGCAACATTCGCCCGGAGCATGTAGAGAAATGTGATTTGTCTGTCGGCGCACCTGTAGTTGTGTTGGGTGGACCGGCCATGCTGATTGGATTGGGTGGTGGTGCCGCATCGTCCATGGCCAGCGGTACAAGTGCCGAGGACCTTGATTTTGCTTCGGTACAACGTGATAACCCGGAGATGGAACGTCGTTGTCAGGAGGTGATTGATCACTGTACCAACCTTGCCGATAACCCAATCCTGAGTATCCATGATATTGGTGCAGGCGGCCTTTCAAACGGTGTGCCTGAAATCGTTAATGACAGTGGCCGTGGCGGTCGCTTTGAGTTACGCACAATACCGAATGATGATCCAGGCATGTCACCCATGGAGATCTGGTGTAACGAAGCGCAGGAACGCTTTGTGCTAGTCATTGATCCTGCACGTATCGATGAATTCGAGGCATTGTGTGCCCGCGAACGTTGCCCGTATGCCATTATTGGTGAAGTGACCGAGGAAACGGATCTGGTACTCGGCGATGCGCACTTTGATAACACCCCGATCGACCTGCCGTTATCAGTGCTACTCGGCAAGCCACCAAAGATGTTGCGTGATGTTCATCACAAGACATTCCAGAAGCAGGAATTTGAAACGGGTGGTATTGATATAGATGAAGCTGCCATGCGTGTATTGCACCTGCCGACCGTTGCCGATAAAACATTCCTGATAACGATTGGCGATCGCAGTGTGACCGGCCTGGTTGCGCGTGACCAGATGGTTGGCCCATGGCAGGTACCCGTTGCTGACGTAGCCGTAACCGCCAGCAGTTATGACCACTACTGTGGTGAGGCGATGGCCGTTGGCGAACGTACCCCAATTGGCCTGTTACAGCATGCCGCCTCAGGTCGAATGGCAATCGCAGAAGCGATTACCAACATTGCCGCGTCGCGCATCGAAAAACTCAGTGACCTGAAGTTGTCTGCCAACTGGATGGCGCCTGCGGGTCACCCAGGTGAAGACGCCGGGCTCTACGATACGGTACGTGCCGTGGGTATGGAGTTATGTCCAGAGTTAGGTATTTGTATTCCGGTCGGTAAAGATTCGATGTCGATGAAGACCGTCTGGCAACAAGACGGTGAAGATCGCAGCGTGACTGCACCCTTGTCGTTAATCATTACTGCGTTTGCGCCAGTGTTGGATGTGCGTCGCACCCTGACACCGCAGCTGCGAACGGACAAGGGTGATACGGATCTAATTCTCATTGATCTTGGTAAAGGTAAGAATCGTTTGGGTGGCTCTGCGCTGGCACAGGTCTATAAGCAAATAGGCCATCACCCGGCAGACCTGGATGATCCGCAAGCATTGAAGAATTTCTTTACTGCTGTCCAGCAGCTGAATGCTGATAATTTGTTACTTGCCTACCATGATCGCTCTGATGGAGGGTTGTTTGCGACGATCACCGAGATGGCCTTTGCCGGTCATACCGGTGTCACGGTAGAACTGGATGCGCTCGGTGATGATCCGACTGCAGCAATGTTTAGTGAAGAACTTGGTGCGGTCATACAGGTGGCGCATTGTGATACCGATGCGGTGCTTGAGACCCTGCATAATTTAGGGCTTGGCCAATACAGTCACGTTATCGGTAACTTGAACGATGATGACAATATCGTGTTCCAGCATGACCACACAGATGTGTTAAATGTTGCGTGTGTCGACGTACACCGCGCGTGGTCAGAAACCACATGGCGTATGCAAAGCCTGCGCGATAACCCACTGCGTGCCCAGCAGGAATATGATCGCCTGCTGGATCGAAACGATCCGGGTATGCAGCCTGTAGTCACCTTTGATGCAGAAGATAATATTTCAGCACCGTATATCGGTAAGGGTGAACGTCCACGCATGGCTATCCTGCGTGAGCAGGGTGTAAATGGCCAGCGCGAAATGGCCGCCGCATTCGACAAGGCAGGCTTTAGCTCGGTTGACGTTCATATGAGTGATGTCATCAGTGGCCGGGTCAGCCTTGCTGACTTCCATGGCCTGGTGGCCTGTGGTGGTTTCTCTTACGGTGATGTACTTGGTGCCGGACAGGGCTGGGCCAAGTCTGTACTGTTTAACTCACGGGCACGTGATGAATTCGCCGCCTTCTTTGCACGCAATGACAGTTTTGGTCTCGGTGTCTGTAATGGTTGCCAGATGATGTCCTCGTTGCATGAGTTGATCCCAGGAACAGATGCCTGGCCACAGTTCGTGCGCAATGACTCAGAACAATTCGAGGCCCGTGTGTCGATGGTCGAAGTCCAGGAGTCGCCATCGATCCTGTTGGCAGGGATGTCGGGTTCACACTTGCCGATTGCGGTTGCACATGGAGAAGGGCGAGCAGAGTTTGTCCGTAATTCAGCTGATATTGCTGAAGATAGTGGTCTGGTCAGCCTGCGCTACGTTGATAATTATGGTGAGGTCGCTGATAGTTATCCGGCCAACCCAAATGGTTCGCCACACGGTATCACCGGTATGACGACAACAGATGGTCGCTTTACGATCATGATGCCGCATCCGGAGCGCGTCTTCAGAACCGCGCAGTTCTCGTGGCACCCAGATGAGTGGGGCGAAGATGGACCCTGGTTACGCATGTTCCGAAATGCACGCTGCTGGGTGGATTAATGCAACTTTAGCATCGGCGCAGGGTCGTATAATCAAGAACAGGGCCTGACTAGGGAAACCCGGTATGATTATCAAGAGCAAGAACAACAACGATATCCTTTCTTCCGAGATCACCGATCCGGAAACCTTTAAGCGCCGGCGTGAATTTATTCGCCAGAGTGGCCAGTTTGCGCTGGCTGCTGCGGGTGCGCTGGCTGCCCCTGATCTGCTCGCAGGCACACTGCCCAAACCGACGCCACGCGCAAAACTTGAAGGTGTGGTGAAAGGACCTTTCAGCACGGATCAAAAACCAAATACATACAAAGATATTACCTCGTACTGTAATTTTTACGAATTTGGTACTGGCAAGGGCGACCCATCCAAAAATGCCCACCGGCTACAGACCACCCCCTGGGAAGTCGCAATCGAGGGCGAAGTCGAAAAGCCAGGCATCTATAACCTTGAAGATATTCTTAAACCTCACAGCTTCGAAGAACGCATATATCGGTTTCGCTGTGTCGAGGCATGGTCAATGGTCGTGCCCTGGGTCGGCTTCCCACTGGCCGATCTGATCAAGCGCTTCCAGCCGACTTCGAAGGCCAAGTACGTCGAATTTACTACCTTGTACGATCCGGCTCAGATGCCTGGTCAACGTCGCCGCATCCTCGACTGGCCATACACAGAAGGTTTACGTATGGATGAGGCAATGAACCCGCTGACCCTAATGGTCGTTGGGCTCTATGGCGAAATACTACCTAACCAGAACGGTGCACCACTCAGGTTGATGGTGCCCTGGAAATACGGTTTCAAGAGCATCAAGTCGATTGCAAAGATCCGATTCACCGACAAACAACCTGCTACAGCATGGAACAAATCTGCGCCACGCGAGTACGGTTTCTACTCGAACGTTAACCCTACGGTAGACCATCCACGCTGGAGTCAGGCCAAGGAGCGTGTCCTGGGTAGTGGTTTTTTTGCAAAGAAAATAGAAACCCAGATGTTCAATGGTTATGCTGAGCAGGTTGCCAGCCTGTATAGTGGGATGGACCTGCGTAAGTTCTATTAAGACAATGACATCTGAGCAAGCGATACGTTGGCTATTCAAGCCTATCCTGTTTATTGTTTGCCTCGTGCCCCTGGCGCTTTTTATCTTTGATGCGTTTAACGAAAACCTGAGCCCGGATCCGATAAAAGATGCCACCCTGTTTACAGGTGAGTGGACGATACGATTCTTGCTTGTCACACTAGCAGTGACACCGCTCAGGAAATTGACCGGAATAGCAAAGATTGTTCAATTTCGACGTATGCTGGGTTTGTACGCATTTTTTTATGCAACCCTGCATTTCCTGGTCTGGTTTTGGCTCGACAGGGAACTGGCACTCGCAGAAGTGCTTTCAGACATCGTCAAGCGTCCTTACATCACGGTTGGTTTTACCGCGTTTATACTACTCATCCCCCTTGCCGTGACCTCAAATCGCTATTCTATTCGTAGACTTGGCCGACGTTGGCAATCTTTGCACAAGCTCGTATACGTTATAGCGGTGCTGGGTGTGCTGCATTTCCTCTGGCTGGTCAAAGCCGATGTGCTGGAACCGGTTATCTATGGTCTGTTGTTATTAGGGTTGCTTGTTAGCCGGGCATGGTGGCAGCGCAGAGCGAATAAATTTAATTGAATCATAAAGCCAGGTATGTGGCTGCCCCGAGATACTTGAATATCATCTGCTATAGTTAGAGTTAACGCCAGTAACCAGGCACATAATGATACTAATAATAAAGCGCTAAGTGGCTGAGGGGAGACATGTACCGATATTCAGTTAAACACTTGCTATCAAGCGTGTTACTTATCTATTTGTTTATACCCGCAGGCGTGGGCTTTGCCGCAGATGATGACCGGGTTTATAAGATTGGAATTGTCCCCCAATACACGCCACTTTTTATCTACCGGAATTGGCGACCACTCATTGCCCGCATACGGAAAGAAACCGGACTGCATATTGAGATTGAGACCTATAAAGATTTTAAACAATTCGACAAGGCACTGGCTTCAGGTACGCCTGATTTCACCTACCTGTCACCCTACCACCTTGTAACAGCCCGCCGTAGCCAGCCTTATCTGCCATTACTAAGGGATGATTCAAGGAAGCTTATTGGCATTGTGGTCGTACCGAAGGA
>Ga0316207_10003569_pt1 | contig 14285 bp, 14 predicted proteins | sample 6weekpyrite_MG_FD_204943 | JGI IMG/M metagenome (GOLD analysis project Ga0316207, IMG submission 204943) | Microbial mat bacterial communities from mineral coupon in-situ incubated in ocean water Damariscotta River, Maine, United States -... | ecosystem: Environmental > Aquatic > Marine >... | reverse complement strand
GCGAGCGACATTTGTGCATAGCGGGGTTTTGGCATAGTTAACGTCCTGGTTTGTTGTGATCCATTCTTTTGTTGTTTGAAAAAATACGCTCGCTAGTTATACTTGTCAAATGTTATGTTGGGTGTCCCGTTTAATTTTTAATTTTTAATTCGTTTAATTCCCTTGGTAATGACACTAATACAATATAATTAGTCGGCATTAAAATCATTAATTAAAAAATCTGCGCCACTTAAATTAAGTACTATAAAAAAATAAACACTTAGAGAGCATTGATAATGGATATAAAAAAACCTTTAAAATATATATTAACCGCTTCTTCTGTATTTTTACTTTTAGGCTGTCAATCGAGTGACGATACCACAGAAACAGAATTAGTTGAAAATAGTGAGCTTGAGAACACTACTCATATGGAAGGGGACGCGGCTATATTGGCAGTAGAAACCTCAAAAAATGTACAAGTCGACGTCTCGGATTACTTGCAGATTCAAAATGAATTAATTGTAATAGAAGCAATAAATAATAATTTGTCGGACATATCTGCCTTTTCTACATGGCCTATAAACCAACTTAAACTCGGCTTCACTACTGAGACGGATATTGTCTATCAAAATGGTAACTATACCGCCTGGGATGATTTAAATACACGATATAAGTTGTCTAATATTAAAGAAATTAAGTTTCCATCTGGAAACCACTATACACTCACATTTGATGGCCAATATAACACTGAACTTTTAGTTGAAAAATACAGTACTTTACCTGGAATTTTATATGTTGAAACTGGTGGTCAAATAGGTGATGCGAGTGATATATGTCTGGAAATTACTGATTCACTGCATTACTATATTTATGATTTGGCCTGGGAAGATTGTCCATCCGGTTGTGCTAAGCATATTTACAGCGGCTTCTCTGTTGACGCTGCTTTCAATGTCACTATTCTAGGAACCTATATCAATGAAGAACTAGAACCCATGCCGGAATGGTTTCGGCAAAGATCAGAATGTAGAAAATGGTTATAACTTTTGTGAGTACCTGGAAATAAACTAAAAAGCAACAAATCATTAAACGCGTATTATAAACAGGCAACAGGGTGGCTTAATATGACACCCATTATAAGAAATTCCCATTATAAGAAATTAATAAAAACAAAGACTTAGATTGTATCTAGGTCTTTTGTTATTATGGGTGACTCGATAAGCTTCCACATAAAAAAAGTAAGCGCGTAAGGTATATCTATGATGCGTAGTTTTATTATCAAAGTTAATTTATATGTTTTTTTTATATTATTAACTGGATGTAATAATGTTGGGAATAAAAATATGACTGAGTTCACTTGGAGTGCAACGGAATGTGCGCCAAAAGGTTATCCTATGGAGATCATAAGTGGAACTTTTCTTTTTAAAGGAAAAGACCATGGCTTGTATGTTCCTGACGGCGGTACATTAACTGGGGGTTGGGGAGATCCATTATCAAATCATGGCAGTATATCGCATTGCTTACCTGACCGTTTAAAGATTACTTTTTTTTCCTATGCAGAAAAACAATTTTATCAAGGCGAATTTCAATTACCCTGTGATAAAATAGTCGCACTTTTTCAAGCTGGTGTAAAAGCAAATAAAGAAAATCCGACCTATTCTAAAATGATGGTAGGCATTGCACCCGGCGGGGTTGTGTCTGCTTGGGTAGAGGGGAGGGCGGGAGTCGAAGTCTTTTTCGGGCAGGCTGAAAAAGTGGAGTTAGATCCGAGTATTGCCTTTCGTTTACCTTTTAGTTCAGTAGAAGATTCAGATGCTTACATAGCCAAACAGTTACCTAATTCACTTTCACCCGAAGAACTTGCGTCTTTTGAAAAATAATTTATGGTCGCGTTATCGCAGTAAATATCACTGGTTTGCTAAGGCCAAAAATGAAGACATATATAGCTTTAGGATTGAATATGTCAATGGCGAGAGCGAAAGAGGGCATTTTCCTTTCGTTGAGTCAGGAGAGTTACGTTTGTTACCAGTACCTCGTCACTTGTCATTCAGGACAAAAAAATATTTTTACGAGATGAATTTTGATGATTGGTAATTTCAATTTACTCTTTTTAACTAGATCAAAATATTTTTATCTTTCATGATCACAAAAATTAGTGATTGCAGCCTGATCACAAAAACTTATCAAACTTATCGAGACACCCATCAAAAGAGGTTAATAAAAATAAAGGTTTAGCCGTTTTCTATGAGATTTAATATCATGGGTGTCCTGGTTAATACTGGGAGCGTCCATATATGTCCTGGTTAATACTGGTTAATATTAATACTGATGGGTGTCCTGATTAATAGGTTAATAGTTTGGTGCTTGAGCGCCGTCGGTAAATCCTGCACACTCTGTGTATGCTGTTAATCTCACAAGTTTCTAAACACTACGGCGATGCCCCGGTGCTGGCACCGACTGATCTTCAAATTCCTGGCGGTGAAACGCTAGTGCTCATAGGCCCCAGTGGTTGCGGCAAGTCCACTTTACTGCGCCTGATTACGGGTCTTATTCAGCCAGATTCTGGCATCATCACTTTCGAAGGAACTGAATTATCGCCTGAGAATATTCTCCAGATACGTCAGCGAATGGGCTACGTTATTCAGGAAGGTGGCCTGTTTCCCCATCTCAGCGTACGCGATAACGTTACCGTCATGGCACGCTATCTGCGCCGCGATGCCCGCTGGATTGATGGCCGGCTCAACGAAGTCGCCCAATTGGTGCGGCTACCTGAGAAAATGATGCGCCGTTTCCCAGCTGAGCTATCCGGCGGCCAGCGCCAACGTGTCAGCCTGATGCGCGCGTTGATGCTGGATCCTGATCTGTTGCTGCTGGATGAACCCCTGGGTGCACTTGATCCTATGATTCGTTACGAGTTGCAACAGGAACTCAAAGCTATCTTTGCCCAGCTTGGTAAAACCGTCGTAATGGTCACCCACGATATTGCCGAAGCGGCTTTTTTCGGGCACACCCTGGTGCTAATGCGCGATGGACGCATCGTGCAAACAGGTCCCTTTAATGAACTGGCCCAGACACCGGCCGAACCCTTCGTTGAACAATTCATTACCGCACAACGTGAACCCATGGCACAGCTTGTGGAGGCACTTAGATGAAAGCGAAACAAAGGGTAGGCGTAATGCTGTTGGGATTTTGCGCCTTACTGGCCATTACGGTTGCCAGTACCGTTACCAATGCCGCAACCAGTGCCAAAGAACTGGTGAGTATCACTATTGGCTCCAAAGTATTCACCGAATCGGTCATCTTAGGCGAGATGCTCAGACACCTGGCTCAGCAAACAGGCATCGAGACTCACCATCAACGCCAACTGGGCGGTACACGCGTATTGTGGAATGCATTACTCAGCGGTGAGATCGATGCCTACCCCGAATACACTGGCACGCTGTTACAGGAGATCATGGTTAAGGAAAACCTGCAAACCGAGGCCGAGCTCAAGCAGGCCCTGACGGCACATGGCCTGCGAATGACGCCTGCGCTCGGCTTTAACAACACCTATGCCATCGGGATAAAAGCAGAGCTTGCCGAACGACTCAGGCTACAGTCTATTTCTGATTTAAAAAATCACCCCGAACTTGTACTGGGTTTCAGTAACGAATTTATGGATCGGGCCGATGGCTGGCCAGGTTTGCAGCAAGCTTACCGATTGCCTCATCAAAACGTTCGGGGGCTTGACCATGATTTAGCCTATCGGGGTATTGCCTCAGGCACGCTACAGGTTATCGATCTTTACGCTACGGATGCGGAAATTGCCTATTACAAGCTTCGCACGCTTGAGGACGATCTGAATTACTTCCCGGTTTATAACGCGGTCATTGTGTATCGCGCTGATGTCGAACAACGTGCACCCGAAGTCGCGGCGATGTTCAATCGACTTGCCGGTCGCATTGATGCAGCCACAATGAGCTCACTGAACGCCCAGGTGAAACTCAATGGCGAAGCGGAGTCCGCGGTTGCCGCAGGTTTTTTGAAACAGGCGCTCAATCTGCACGTGGGCTACCAGATACAGACCGCATGGCAACGGTTCTGGAAACACACCGCTGAACATTTGATACTGGTGGGCATCTCTTTGTCCGCCGCCATCTTTTTTGCCGTTCCTCTGGGTATCCTGGCGGCACGCCGTGAACGCCTTGGCGCGATTGTGCTCGGCGTGGCTGGCATCCTTCAAACGATTCCTTCGTTAGCCCTGTTTGTCTTCATGATTCCACTACTTGGCATCGGAGGACCACCCGCGATCATGGCCCTGTTTCTCTACAGTTTGCTTCCCATTATTCGCAACACCTATGCCGGACTCAAGGATATCCCACCCGCTATCGTCGAATCAGCACAGGCACTCGGATTATCATCACGTGCCAGGCTGCGCATCGTGGAGTTGCCATTGGCCACGCGCACCATCCTCGCGGGAATAAAAACCTCGGCGGTGATCAACGTAGGCACCGCTTCGCTGAGTGCCCTCATTGGCGCCGGCGGATACGGTCAGCCCATACTCACGGGTATACGACTCGATGATATGGGCTTGATCCTGCAAGGCGCCATTCCTGCTGCAATGTTAGCGCTGCTGGTGCAAGGCTTGTTTGAACTGATTGAGCGTGGGTTACTACCGAAAGAACTTCGAATGCAGACAAACGAGGTAAAGTCGGCAAGTTAGGGGAGTGTAAATACCGTGGATTTTGATATAAGACCGGAATGTATACACTGGTTTAAATAATTGGAAAAATCAAAAAGAATGGGCTCAGAGGGATTAAAAAATGATCAATCCACAGATGTGGTTAAAAAATAATCCCTCCGTTCCCTTTATTGAAATTTTAACTGTTCATGAACATACATTAGAACCCGTCACCTTTAAGTCGTCTAAATTAGATTTAACACTTGTTAACAATCCACACTTCGATTCGCAGATATAATCACTGCATCTTTATTACACCTAGCCCGCTTTATCAGATACAGAAGTTAACATCAGGAGTTAAAAAATGAAAAATAAACAGACTATTGCATCTCTCATAATCCTAACAGGGTTAATCAGTTCAAACCTTCATGCAGCAAAGAGTATAGGGTATTGGTACGACACTTCAGGCGATATTGTACGCACCGGCTTTGGTGAGTGCTGGCGCACCATTGAATGGTCTTCTAGTAATGCCATAGCTGAGTGTGAAGGAAAAATTCCTGGTAAAAAAGTCAACCTGGATTCAGATCAGGATGGAGTATTAGATAATAAAGATCAATGCCCATCGAGCACAAGAGGCATAATTGTAGACTCAAAAGGCTGCGCTAAAGACACAGACAAAGACGGTGTTATCGATAGTAAAGACAAATGCCCAGGCTCAAAACTGGGGGTTAATGTTGATAGTAACGGGTGCGTAGTAAGCAGAGATAGTGATGGTGATGGTATTACTGATGCCAGTGATGTTTGCCCTGATTCTGCCGCTGGCAGCATTGTTAACAAGCGTGGTTGTAAATTGACTGCAAATATCAGCCTTGAAAATGTGCAGTTTAAAACAGGCACCGCTGTACTAAGTGGCGATAGTCGAGTAATACTCACTGAAGTAGCAAACACGCTCAAGGAAAATAACCACCTGAATTTTATCGTTGCAGGTCATACTGACAGCTCAGGTAACTACGATAAAAATGTAGCTCTGTCTAAAGCTCGCGCTCAGAGCGTTCGCAAGTATTTAATTAGTCAGGGCGTAGCTTCAGACAAGCTGACAGCCACAGGTTTTGGACCCGATAAGCCAGTGGCATCAAATGCCACTAGACAGGGCCGTAGCAAAAACCGTCGCGTTGAACTAGTACTTAAGTAAGTCTACAATTAGGTTAATAATAACGACCGGCGACACTGGCCGTTATTATTAGTCGCTATATAGCAACAATAGATGGAAGTTATATTGGATTTATGGCATAAAATTTTTTTAATGCATAAAGCAGCTATACCAAAAACTAAGTTAATAAAATTTACGATCGAAACTCCTGATAAATAAAAAACAGGAAATACCGCATTAAGAGTAACGTTAAAATTATATAAACAGGCAAAACTCATATTGCATATTTACACCCGATAAATGGCTTAATTCTGGAGTAACAAGCTTCATGAAAAATGATAATAAAGCGGTAGTAGAAAAATTTTTAGATCTATCCTGGCACCAGGGTAACCTGAAGGAATTAGAAACCATATCAACAGAAAACTTCTACTACCAAACCACATTCACTGACAAAATATTATCCTTAAAAGAATATTTTGACTTTATTGTTATCTTCAGAACCTCAATGCCAGATATCATGCTGGATATTGAAGAAACGATGTGTGAAGAAAACCGAGTAATGACGCACATCAGTTTTAGCGGCACGATAAAAGAACCTTTTTATGGAATTCCAGCCACTGATAAAATTATAGCCTTTCCCGCTGTTTCTTTATGGGATATAAAAAACGGCAAGGTGGCTTCATTAAACACGCTAATCGATATCAGAGGCATTGAAAATCAGCTAAAAACCAGGTTAACAAAGCCTCCTCTATAAAACAAAGAAGTAGAAATACAAAGAGCGCAAGCGAGACAAAGCATCTTTGAATATATAGAAATTTTTTACAATAAAAAACGTAGACATGCTTTTTTAAATTACCTGACACCGGTAGAATACGATGAGAAAACCCCCGGTAATTAAACTGTCCGTTTTATTGGGGGAAGCTCAGTATACCTATTTCATGTCTTCACTCATAAGTTAAAGGAATTAAGTATATTGTCCCCAGATAATCCGGGGGGAGAGAGGACTTTATGACAGTTGCTTTAGTGTAAAAGTAGTGCGTTGTAGAGATGGTTTTTTCTACCCCTAATTTTATGCCAGTTATAATCATTCAAAGAATAAGTTATCGGCTCAGATCAAACCTACCCTGGTTTCACTCTTTTAATTTATTGGCGAATATGTGAGGCAATGTAGTCAGCCATAAAATCACGCAAACATTTGGCTTTGGGGTTTAGTAATCGGCCACTAGGCCAGACGGCAAAAATATCTCTATTCGGGCCTTTCCATTGATGCAATATTCTCTGTAGCTGTGCGCTTTGTAAATATGACTCGACTTCGCTGATTGGCAATAGACTGATACCAATACCATCACAGGCCAGCTTAGCAATCAGTGACAAATCATTTGCCTGAGCCACAACACGCGGATGGAACTCATATTTTTGTTGAGTTTCGCTATGCCGTAAATGCCAGACAGAAATCGCTTTGCTTCCTATGAGGTCGTGATCACGCAGTTCCTCCAGTGTCAGTGGTTCACCACTGTTTTTAATGTATTCAGGAGATGCGACAAGTACAGTTTCTAAAGTGCCGAGACGTTTTTGATAGAGTAGTGAATCTTGCTGCGGGCCAATGCGTAATGCGATGTCAGCCTGTGATAAAAGCAAATCTTCAAGATTATTATTTAAGTAGAGTTCGAGTTGAATTTTTTCATAGCGTTTAATAAAAGCTGACCACATCGGTTGCAAAAAACCGCAGGAAATATTGCTGGGGGCTAACACCCTTAACTTACCACTGATCTCGGTCATTTCAGCGCTTAAATTTCTTTGCGTCTTATCCAGTTGTTCAATCTGTTCTCGATAAGCCTGATAGTAAACCTCGCCTTCTGGGGTTAAAACAAACTGGCGTGCAGAGCGATGTATGAGTTGACAGCCTAGTGTCTGCTCAAGTTTCTGTAAGCGTCGGGTCATAGTGGCGGCGGGCATAGTCAGTTGCTGTGCCGCTTCTGCCAGGCTTTGATGCTGCACAATATGTACAAACAGGGCGATATCGTCATACATAGGTAAATTTCATAAATGGAATTAAAGATTGCTTTAATAATGTTATATTTCATTATTGTAACGGTATATGATGCTCTCCATCAATTCTAAATGTATATAAACACACAGCAGAAGGTAAACAGTGATGACACAATTATGGATCAGCGCGGGCCTGGTGACTGAGGGAAATCAATCACCAGAAGAGGTAAAACAGGCTCTGAGTGTACTAAGAGAGGCTACTATTAAAGAGCCGGGGTGTATCCAGTTTGATGTGTTACAGCATCAGACTTCGCCAGAATATTTTACTCTGTGGGAAGGCTGGTTAAACAAGGAGGCATTGGATGCTCATTATCTAGCAGCGCATACTCGGGCTTATTTTGAGAAAAATCTCACTTCTGTGAGTTATATTGAACAGCTAGATCACCTTACCTCTGATGCTATCAGTGTTGAGGAAATTCATCGGGAGGATACATGAAGCAACGCGTTATTTTTGCGCTATTAATGTCTTTTTTACTGTCCTCATTAATGACCTGCTGGGTGACCTGGATTAACCTTGGCTGGACAGAAAATTTTTATACAAAATGGTTTCATGCCTTTGTTTTAGCATGGCCGGCGGCTGCGGTGATTGCACTTTTTACAGCACCTGAAATTCATAAAATTTCAGTCAGTTTATCAACTAAATTATCGGTATCATCAGGAGAGAGTTAATTATGTCTTTGCAACGCATTAACTATAAGGAAATAGGCTTACCTTTAGGGCCTTATACTCATGCAGTCATTCATCAGGATGTGTTGTATACATCCGGCATGAGCGCATTTGGCACTGAGCGACAGAGTGGTTCCATTAGCGAACAGGCCGAGGAAATATTTTCTCAGCTTAAGTTGATTTGTGAAAGGCAAGGCACCTCATTGAAAAATCTCATTAAGGTGACTTTGTTTGTTACTCACTTAGACGATATGCAGGTTTTAAGAGATGCCCTGTTGGGTATTTATGTTGATCATATTCCTGCCAGTTCCCTGATAAAGGTAGACGCACTATTTGCCGATGAGTTAAAAATAGAAATTGAAGCCATTATTGCATTATATGGCTAGCCATTGATAACAATTACGAAATAATAGTGGGAGTATATGAAGTAGGCTCGATCTGCTCAAACAACTGATAATATTCGCTAAATAGATTAAAACAGCTGAATTAATAGCTTAGATGATCAATTTTGTTTCTGAAATAGATGCCCTAAGCTTTTCAGTATCTTCTTACTGTATTGTTTTCAGGATTCCGGGGACAGTATACCTATTTCATGTCTTCACTCATAAGTTAAAGGAATTAAGTATACTGTCCCCAGATAACCAGATAACTTGGATAACCTTGCGACCAGGCTCAGCGCATACCTATGGCCTGTTTCAACTTTTCAAGCGTAATTCTTTGATTATTTGCATACCAGGAATCCTCTGACCCCGAAGCTGAAAGCGATGCGTCGTTCTGTAAGGATAGCCAGTTTACAAATTCTTGTTCCGAGGAGAACTTATGAATCACACCCGACATGCCGGACTTATGGAGCGGATACAAATCTGGATCGCCATCGTGGAAATGTGTGTAAATAAACGCGCCGGCCTGGTAGGCAAAACCCACACCGCAATAGTCACGATGCATTTCTCCTATCGCTCCTACCTCCTTGAGCCGAGTCGCTACCGCATTCGCGAGTTCTTTCCCATATCTCACCATAACACATGTTCCTGTTCTTAGCCGAGTTAATAAATTATGCCAGAAAATGCAGAAGTCAATTCACTGCAATTTAATGTAAGGGTAAGACAGTATTCCCGATATCGGCTGTACTGTCAATCTGTCGGGTATCGCTGGTTCGAACACATTGACAAAAAAGAATGGGGCTAAATTTTGACTTAACACATAAGGTGGAGCGCGCTACACTTTATGTGATCTCAGGAAATAGTGAAATTGAATTTACTGATGTCATAAGTTAGTAAAGCTGTTAGAGGTTTTAATATGTTAAGTCAAGATTTGACCTCTTGATCTATCGTCGTGTAAAAACTTTATAGAAAAGCAGACAACGACTACATTAACGAGTTTTAAATAATGATTAAAAAACCATCTCTATTTTCTCTTATGTTTCTTTTAGCAGGCCAGGCCTGCGCAGAAAAAAAACAGTTCTGAAATCCCGCTTCATTAAATTGCATTAGCTAGTTAACTATTGTAGGTTTGGTTTTTTAAATTATTTTTCACCCTTTATGTTGCCAGAAAAAATGTTGTCAGAAAAACAAATCACCGAGTTCGTTAACTTTGTCCACAAGGTCGCTGATGCGGTTGCTGAAGTGCATCGTAAATATTATCGCCAGCCAGTTTCAACTGAATATAAAGATGACAGCAGCCCTGTTACCCAGGTTGATAAAGAATCTGAAATCATTGTGCGTGACATGATTATGAGACAGTTTCCGGATCATGGCATACTGGGTGAAGAGTTTCCTGCACATCAGCCCGATGCAGAATTTGTCTGGGTTATTGATCCTGTTGATGGCACCAAATATTTTATGATTGGCCAACCGGCTTTTGCTTTTTTACTGGCGTTGGCTTATCAGGATGAATTTATTCTTGGTATTATCGATCAGGCAATTACCCGTGAGCGTTGGATAGGTGCTAATCATTTCGGCAGTTTTTTAAATGTAAAACCGGTGTCTACGCGTAAGTGTTTATCGCTGGATAAATGTATTATTGCCCGTGCCGGTTATGAATGGCATACCGAAGGTCGTGATCATTACATTGATAAACTCTGGAAAGCCTGTCACTGGGCACGCTGGGGTGTTGCACCTTATGATTATGGTTTACTGGTTAGTGGGCACCTGGATATTGTCATTACAGCCGGACCAGAGTTGCATGATTTTGCACCCTTATCTCCAATCATTTCTAACGCAGGTGGTGCAATTACCGACTGGTATGGAAAACCTTTGAATATGTATTCTCCGAATCATGTGGTTGCCGTGGGTAATAAGGATTTATTATCTGAGGTGATTGATGTGTTGGGTTATGAGGGTTTAAAAAAATAAAAAAATGCGATAAAAATTGTGGTTGTTTTACATTAGCTTTTGAAAGATAAGGTGTCAGAGCCCTTTTTCAAAGGCATTGAATCATGTTGTTTAGAAATATAAGGATAGATGACAAATGAATCTCATTTGTCACCGCCCCCTTATTCTTTAAACTAAAATGATACAGGATCAGAAAGCTCCTGAACCTGTACGCCTGTGTAACTACCGTACGCTCGTCATAACCGAAGTTGAATTGTTGTTCACCACAGGATCATAGCTATCGCTCTTGATATTTGCTGTGCTAGAGAAACTGGTTCCACTTTGTGCTTTTGGTCTGACTTCTATGGTAACGGTTACCCTTTCATTCGCTGCCAGGTCTCCCAGGTTACATATGATGGGGGATTTACCTGAACAATTTCCATGTGTCGTTTTGATTGACTTTATAGAGAAGAGAGTATGAATCGATTGGGTGTATAGTGTGTTTATCGCGGTTAAGGGGCCGTTGTTAATCACTGTTGCGGTATAGGTTAAACTTCTGCCCTTGCGTAATGGGTCCGGTGAATCTGACAGGCTAACACCTAGATCGGCACCCTCGGGCTCAGGTGGCGGGGTAACGCGGGTGGATTGGTATGCACTATTATTGGCACCATTTACATCCGTGTTACTGCTAGATACCCAGGCATAGTTTGAAACAAACACCAGGTTGCCGCTTGTAGAGAAAGGGACTTCGGGTTTAACGCGCAGCACGATATTGACCGAACTGTCAGCCGCGACTGTTCCCAGATCGCATATCACCGGTGCTGTGGTGCTGCATGATCCCTGATCGCTTGTAACGGATATAACCCGCAGTTGGCTTGTTAAGGAATTTTCCAGTCGTACACCCTCGCCATCCACCGTGCTGCGGTTGGTCACGGTAATTTCATAGTTATATTCTGTACCAGAATCAATCGGCCCTGTTGGTGCAATGAGGGCGACGGTCATGTCGAGCTGGTTGGGCGCCGGGGTCAGCACATAAGAGCTACCTGCGATTTGCCCGGATTCATTGATGGCGTTTGCCGAGCTTAACAGGCTTGCAACAGGTTTTAGATCGAACATCACATTGTTACGGTATAAAAAAGGTCCGGGTGCAGTGCCGACAATATGGCCCGCATCGTTAATGTCATAGGCAATACCCCAGGTACCACTTAAGGTACCCAGATCGGTCATCACACCGTTATCCCACAGGAAGGGGTGCTGCTCATTGCCATGACTTCCATCTGTATCACGGGATGTACCCACAATCTGCCCCAACTCGTTTATACCGTAAGCGCTACTGTATTCATGGCCGGGCAAGGTGCCCAGGTCGATCATTACGCCGTCGCGCCAGAGCGTGGCATGTTTGTTGCCATTGACGGTGGTAAAACCGACCATGTGCCCCAGGTTATTGGATCGCCGAACACAGCCTGTGGCACCATCAGGTGTTCCGGGGATTGAGGTGGCGATCCGGTTGAAATCCCAGGTGACAGGAACCGAATTCGCGCAGCCTGCAATCAGGCCATTGTCATTGATGTCCCGGGCTTGTGCATTGGGATCTTCAGCACCGTTTTGATCCAGCAATGGCGTGATATTGCCGTTTGAAAACAGCACGGGTCCCCTTAGCTGATTCGCAAAACCACTGAACACACCGACCGCATCACCCTTATTATTAATACTCGTGGCAATGGATCTATCATTTAAAAAACTGGGGTCCAGGTCAGTGAATACACCTGTCTCATCCCAGGTTCCGGCATGTGGGAAGTAATCACCGCTACCATCCACATTTGCGCGCCCAGAGACGATACCCAGGTCATTTATATCCGTTATATGACTCCCAAAGGTGCTCAGGCCATGAACCGAATAGGTTTCATCCACCGGCAGTTCGGCGGCTATGGCAGTTGTTATTATACCCAGGCATAGGGTAAGACTAGTTGTTGTGACCGTACAGCCACGCTTCAATTGGCAAATAGTATTCACACCAATCATGAGTTATCTCCTCAACATTATTGATAAAAAGTTTTTTTTGCTGTCATTATTTAATATGTATACACCTGGGGTGCAGGTTTATTCCATTACATATGAAAAAATCGGGTTAGAAGCAAAAGTAAAAGGGGAAAAAAATATCAGAAAATATCAGGACATCCGTTTTAAGAAGAAAATATCAGGACACCCGTTTTAAAAATAAAATATCAGGACACCCGTTTTAAAGAATATAAAACTCAAATATTTTTTAAAAAATAATTTTTTATAGCTTAGGTTATCAGCGTTTTTATTCTATATGGTTAGATTTTGGACTATAAAAAACGAACGCAAAACGCAAAAGGAACGAACGCACGGGTCCGAACGTCCGAACGGGGTCAAGTCTTGCGTTTTGCTTCTGAGTTGTAAAACAAAGTCAAAAGGCAAGGTCCGAACGGGGTCAAGTCTTGCGTTTTGCTTCTGAGTTGTAAAACAAAGTCAAAAGGCAAGGCTTGACCCCACATTCGTGCATTCGTAGATGTCTAGATTCATTAGGTCACAATAATATTAGTGATAATGTAATAAGAATTGTTTTCAGAAAGGACCTGAGTTGAATAAACGTACTAATATTTTCTTTTTATCTGAAATATCAGTACGCTTATTAACTGTTTTAATCGCTTTGTTACTTTAAAGTGCTATTGAGGGTTGCGATCTCTAACAAAAACATCGTTAGTGTAAGAGCCATTGTCGCCTATGACGAGTTCTTGTGCATAAGATTCAAATGTTACAAAACGTCCATCAGCGCTAACACTGGCACTGCCGCTATCTTCATTGGCTTGAACGCCTTCAGTCGAGAGGCTAATAATTTCCGTTGTTTTAGTGATCCTGTCATGCAGGAATACATCGGAGTACCACCAGTCAACATTACCAATATCAAAATTACTTGCAAAAGTTGAAAATACAACATAACGGCCATCCGCGCTTAATGATTCATTGTAACTGTCATCAAATGCCTGGGTGCCATCACTTTTTATACTGACTCGCTCTGTAGTCGAGCTTGCCAGGTCATGGATAAATGCATCAAGATAGTTATTGGTGTCATCTGAAACCAGGTTACTGGCTTCTGAGGTAAAAGTGATAACCAATCCATTGTCACTTACTACGGGACCACCACTCCATCCATTCGCTTCAATACCCTGGTTGTTAATACTTATTCTTTCGGTAATGCCGTTAAGGAGATGATGTACAAATATATCTGACACATTATTCGTGTCGTTAGGAACTAGATTATCAGCGGATGATAAGTATGCAATGGTTTGTCCATCTGCACTTATGCTAGCACCGGCACTACGGTGATTGCCTTGTGTGCCTTCACTGGAAACTGAGATGCGTTGAGTCGTTCCGTTTAGGCGGTCATGTAGAAAGACATCTTCACGAGCGTTTGTGTCACCACTGACCAGATTATCCGCAAATGATGAAA
>Ga0316207_10003568_pt1 | contig 14286 bp, 31 predicted proteins | sample 6weekpyrite_MG_FD_204943 | JGI IMG/M metagenome (GOLD analysis project Ga0316207, IMG submission 204943) | Microbial mat bacterial communities from mineral coupon in-situ incubated in ocean water Damariscotta River, Maine, United States -... | ecosystem: Environmental > Aquatic > Marine >... | reverse complement strand
GTTAGGTGTTAACCCAATATAGTTTTCCGCTACCGTTGTCAGCAGTGGCGCATATTTTTACACCATCCTCATAGATGGTTGCACCGACAAAACTATGTTTATCGGCATCATATTTAACGTCATACTCATACCCGTTAAACGAAAGCACATCGTCTATGTGCCTACTATTTAAGCCGGTTATTACCTCATGCTGTAATTGCTCAAAGTTTGCCACTTTTATCATCCCGCTGTATGTTCCACCGTCATGTACAGGGCAACTAAAAAATGCCTCAGTAGCGGCCACACCTAACAAGTCGTTTAACATCACTCACTCCCGTTCGTTTGGACAGTCCTCGCGTTGCTCGGCCTGCCGGTTAACTTCCACACGTTATATGGCACGCAGTTCTTTCCTTACTGACTCACCGATATCAGTAAGCCAACACCTGTAGTGGTGATATACCACCATATTCTTTTTCGCTAAAGCTTTGAGGGTTGACTCTCTTGTGCAGTCATCAAGTTCTACGAAATAATTACTACCGGCACGACCATATTTTGCGTGCTTGAGGCAACTTTTCTGCGTTTCTGATAATTTTGAAATTACGTTTTGTATGTCCAAAATTAGTACTCCGTTAGTTGGTTCCGCAAAGCTGTCGCTCTGCTTTTAGTTCTACACCGGCTACGCCAGTGCTCCATTCTTTAAGGGTGCCACATAACAAAAGTGATTAAGTCTCTCACTCTCGTTCGCTGCGACCCTCTTTCGCGGTGCTCAATCGGTCGCCTTATCACTGGCGTTAGGGCCAGATAAAAGAATGTCCTCAGTAAACGAAGAAGAAATCTTCACAAGAGGGTTCCACGGAATCCCTGATGATAAAAAGTTAAAAGCAATGTCATTCACTGAGCTTGCTTCAGAGCTCGCATCATCTGAAAAAGACTCTCCAAAGTCTAAAGTCATAGAGCGAGAAATTAAGAGGCATCTTGCAAAAGACCAGGCTGATATAAATTTACCAAATATGCTGTGGGCTGCTGGCTTTGGTGGCATATTCGCGCTTGCAGGCGTTGTCCTTGGTTGGTACTTAAATATGTCGCCAGCTACTGAGCAAATAGCCCCAGCCGGTGCCGTGCAACAAATGAAAAATAGCAATTTCACAAAAGATCCTCCAAGTAGGCAAGTCGTAATATCTTCTGGCGCGGGTAGCAGTTCCATAAATAAACCAACTCCAAAAAACAGCAATGAAAATCCAAGCAATTAATGAATTCATAATTAATTCCAGCCCTAACAAATGGCTCAAGTCGTTCGTTTCACTCACTGGGACGCTCCGCAAAAAAACGCGGCGCGCCCCTTAGCCAGGCGTTATATTTGCTCCAGGTTGTGCGCGAACTTTTCGGCAGCAACCCCCTTCACCACAATTCTGAATAAATCCGGTTCGTCTTTGTGCCAGTTGTTCAGTGTCTGAACGGACTTACCTGTAGCGTCGCTAATCTCTTTTAATGATTTAAGGCCTGCTGCTTTTGCTATGTCGCTGGGTCTTTGCTCATTCATCTTCTATTAATTCTCTTTCGTGTAGAGCGGAAATAAAGGCGTCGAGCATTTCGCGGGGCATTTCTCGATAGCCTGGGTGTTTTGTTCCGGTTTTTGTTCTCCAGGCTTTTATTTGTGACTTGCTGACTGTTTTTCCTTGTGACTTAAATAGTTCAATAATTAAGTCTTTGTCTTTTTGTAATCTCAGAAAAAGAATAAGATGGTGAAAGACATCGTTTGTTGGCATGAATTGCATTGTTAATCATCTCCGTAAAAGTAATCGATATTGCTTTTCAGTGAGTCCGCTTCTTCTTTGTCTACTTCTACGATAGAAGATTGTCCGAGTGCGTGCATTTCTCTTAATTCATCAAACTCCTGCGGGTACTCCAGCATGTAGCAAAATGCATTAAGTGCTGACTCGTTACTTTTATAGATTGTTGCCGCGTCGCTAACAAAGCCAAGGTTTTGTACGAAGCATCGACTTATAGCGTCTTGAATGACATAAAACTTTTTCATTTTATTGTTCCTTTTTCGCCCCGGATAAACGCCGGGGCGCAGACTGTGGTTTATTGGTCTTCGTCTAAGTCAATCAGGATGAAGTTGTCGCCATCTAGTTGTTTAAGAAAATGGTTGGGGTAGTTCTCGTTCTCATTTTTAATTGCTTCATTAGCTGATTTTTTGTTGCGTGATACTTTTTTTGTTGTTGTGTTTACGTAGCTTCCGTCAGCAGCAATCGCGCCAACCAAAGTTACTTCGCTGGCTTCTGTGTTAACGCTCATGCTTCCGATGCCTGTTACTTTGATAGTTGCTTGTGTCATTATCGTTTCTCCTTGGTTTGGCTTGGGTCATTCCCTTACCGTTAAATACAGTTTACTAAAACAGTTTTAGTAAATCAAGGGTGTTTATCAAATTAATTAAAATAATTTTAGTAAACAAGACAAATATAATCGGGTAACCGGGGGTCTCTAACCCCCAGTCCCCACAACACCCTGCATGCTCATCAACTTTTGTGAGTCCATATTTGGCCTCAAAATCGTCACTGTCGCCAGTGGCTACTATTAAAATAATGTCTGTTACTGTGCTCATGCCTCACCTCACCATCAAATTTGGTTATTTTATTTAACCTCATCACGATCTATTTCAATTAAATGCTGCCCTGGTGATCGCCAGGGCAGCTAACCTTTAATCTCTTGTGCTGCTGGACCAGACATCACCCGAAATGATGCGGCCCGGTTGTTTCAACCCACATTTGTTGCGGAAGCGGTGGATCACGCTCCCCTCTTGTTGGAGGCTGAGGCTTCCGCCCCCCAGCACAGCGCCTCCAAATACCATTCAAACCATCTAAACCAATCCATAACTACTTACCCGAACTTCCAAAACCACCTTCGCCGCGGTCAGTATCTTCCAGCGACTCAACCAGCACCGGTACCGACATCATCACCGGTACAATAACCATCTGGCCTATTCGTTCACCTGGATTAATCTCAAAAGTCTTTGAGCTATTGTTCTGAAGAATAACTTTCACCTCTCCACGGTACCCCGCATCAATGATGCCCGGTGCGTTGCCCACGGTTACCCCATGCTTAGCCGCAATACCTGAACGTGGACAAACCTGCCCTACCCAACCATCGGGAATAGCCCAGGCATAACCCGTTGGAATAACAACCCGTTGTTGCGGCAGCAGATAAACCGAATCCTCAATATCTGCTTGCAAATCAAAGCCAGCATCATGTTGATTAGCTTTTTTAGGCTCATTGATAAACTCACTATCCGTCAGCCGCTTGATTCTCAGGCTCCAATGAAACCTATCTTCTCTAATCACGCTTACACAACCAGCATCTGTTTCCATATCAATTCACCTTTATTTCTGTTTTGCAGTAGTTAAGTGCCACGACTCACAGTAAGGGCACTCATACGCACTCTGTTTCATTCCTGACTTAACGTTTCCACGGTGCCGCTTAAAATGCCGTCGTTGGTTTAATATCAACTGAGCATCATTAAGCGCAGCCGTCTTGGATTCGTATTTGATCTTGTTACAGCTCACAACTTCATAACCCGCTCTATTACCCGCCTATCCCTCTGGTCAAACTCATCCATCAACTGGTTGGCCCGGTCCGCCCAGGTCCGGCTCCAGCTCTCAGCAGCCACACCCAACAACTTGACTTTATGCTTCTTGGTTGGAAAGGCCCAGCCCTTACCGTCACAGCATGCACATGTCTCTTCCATACCTTTTGCGTCTGGGGTCCAGGTCCGGCCATGGCATACAGGGCATAACCGGTTGGGGACAACTTCATTCAGCACGAAGGCTGCCAACAGCTCTTTCTGCTCAAACGAACACTTACGCCAGTTATCAGATATACGGATTGCTACAGCTATCAACCACTGCCACACCTCAACCCTGTACTCTTCCTGGCCCGCGTACTTCAGCCTGGCAATCGACTCCTCAATCCTGGGTGCCCCGGCCATGGCTGCAGCAACATCCACACCACTCAGCCCACCGGTTACCCCCTGAACACGCATGGCATAACTCCCGGTCCTCGCATTTAATCGACTAATCAGTGTCTCAGCTGCTTCACGCTTCATTTATGGCTGGCCTCCAAATCGAATTTACGACAATAGGGTTTACCCTCAATCGGCCTCATAGCCTTTTTGCACTTCTTACCGAATGACCTGGGGCGAGATACACACACAGCACACCCATGAGCCTCTTTCTTGATCACAGCACTATCAAACTCAACCGCCTTGTTGTCTGCTGGATCGTGGTAGTCAAACCACTCGAAGCCCTCACGCTGCATTCATCAACTCCTCAATGGTTGGAGTCGTCGGAAAATTAAAACCAGGCACAGGGAGTTTCAGATACCACTCAATCGCACGCTTAGCCTGCAGCCAGCCATAACAGATAAATACGGCATGCCCGGTAAAAACCATCTTGTCGTACCATTCATGCTGTGGTTTGCTCACGCTCGACTTGTGCGGCTTGGGCGCCTTCATCTCACACCACAACCCGTTATATTCACCGCGCGGCACTGGCAAATGGTAATCATGCACACCAGCACGCACCCCCATTGCTTTCATCCGACCAGCCTCACGTGCATTACGCTTACCACCATTGGGAACGTGATACAGATAATCGCGCAGCTCTGGAATATACTGAGCCCACTGCCACAGGCGTTTACACTCATCATCCTCGATGTGTTTAGCCACCCTTACCCACCCCCATCTCATGCATTAAACGAAGGTCCGCCTGAATTTCACGGAAGGTCTGAGCAAGATGGTCATTTGCTAAAGCCGCAACCTCATCAAGTGCGCCAAGCTTGCGAGCGAGGTCAGGGCTCCTTGGCACCAGGTGATACACCCATGCAATACCGCCCCCACAGTTGATCTTTTTTGTAACCAACCCTCTTGCCTGCAACTCTTCCAACTCATCAGTCACAGACCCAATCGTTTGGCCGGTAATATTTGCAATCGTGTTTGGTGTCATCCAGCCAGAATCTTTTGCTTTGTAATACAGTACTGACTCTATTGGCGTTCTACTGTGTTCCATGTGAAACCTCCCTACAGCGTGATGCTCAGTACCAACTCGGCCCATCCAATCACCCAAGGCGCAATGACAAACGCAATAACAATCACCGCGATAACCATTGCCTGCCAGAAAGGAATTGCCTCTATGTCATTATCAAAATCAAACACCGCCGCCTCCCTCCAGAACAACCATGAATGCATCAGCCAATGCTTGATACAGCTGAGGAAAACTCGAAACCATACATTTCTTCTTCTGAAAAACGCTCACCGTATTCAGCGCAATTCCTTCAGGATCTAAATCAACCCCGCAGTCATCCGCAGAAATAACCATGCGCTTCAGCATCGCAAACAACATCGGTTCAGAATGCGACGTTGTATTCAAACCAACACAAAAAGGCTTATACGCCTCAAGCGCAGCTCGCTTCAAATCACCAGCACGCCTATTCACAACATCTTCTTCAAGCATTGGCTACTCCCAACAGTTCACGCCAGCCACCCTGGCAATACTCACAACCACAGCCGCCATTGTTTGGCAGCAGACCATAATCTGCCGCGTTCTCCAGCATTAGATAAATTTGCATCAACAACACCTGCTCAGTCCCATATCGGCGCTCCCATTCGTGCGGCCCGGCATGAAACGCCACTCCAAACCCGCCTGTTTGGTGGTGTTTTGCACACAAAGGCAACGTCAAGTGATTCGGTGCCCGCTGCGCCATACCCTGGCCCCATCGAACGTGATGGATGGCGGTATATTCCAACGGCTGCGGAGCAAAGCCAAGATTGCGACACACGACACACCCGACCGAAGCCACTGCCTGCATGTGCCGTTTTTCTTGCTTGGTTGCTTGCTTGGCCATTTGGCATTACATAAAACAGCAGAGAGTTAAACCAAGCGGACCTAATCGCTCATGCTCAACACGAAAACCTGCAGCATTTTCATGCCCGCCCCCGCCAAAGCGTTTTGCAATTTCGCATACATCCAAACCGTCATCAGCAGAGCGCAGGCTAAATTGACGATATTTCGGCGTATCCCAGTAACAAGCCGCAAATGGCTCACCCGCCCCCAGGATGTGACCAGCATCAGATGCTAAGAAGTAAGGCGCATTCAGAGCTGGTACGTCATATCCAGCTATCAACATTCTGGATGCAGACGTTTCTATAAGACTTTGGATGTCCTTCGACTGTTTGCGCTCTATTGCCGCCCCCTCGCGCACCAAATCACCTAAATCCATCTTCAACAGCTCATCCCAGGCACTGAAGCTGTAAGGCATCGAAAACACGGCCGCCATAATCTCGCGGTTGTATTCAAGCTCTTTCTTCCACAGGTCACGGTCTTGGATGTACTTAAACAACTCAGGTGGCTCATCATCAGGAAAATAGTAATCCCATGCCATCATTACCCCGCTACGCTCCATATCGAAAAAGGCAGTGACGTTATCAGGCAGGTCTACCAGCTCTTCCCGTGCAGACTTATGGTGATCCAATATCAAAATGCTATTGGCCTTCTCTGCCATCTCAAGCAGCACATCACGCTTGTATGAAAAATCAACCAGGATCACATCAAGGCCGTCTACGCTGGGTGGGGGCTCCTGGTAAACACCTTCATGGAAAAACACCTCTCCCTGCCCAAAAGCAGCACGCACCACCATCGCAGCACCAAAGCCATCAGCACAGTTGCCGTGGTAAATACAAAGTTTTTTCATTATTCATCTTCTCTTGGTTAATCAGCCTGCACAGCTACAAACACTGGCAGTCTGCAGTCATCATCTTTTTCAAATAAACACTCACCACAGTCATCGCATGGGCAATCTGGGGCTGGGGTTTTGGTTTCAACCTCAGCACCCATAACCATTACAGCTGCCTATAATCGTTCAAAATGCCTATCAACAAATCTTTATCCATACCGCCACACTTGGCGATCAGGCGCTCAATTAGGGCTATCTTCTTATCCCTGAATCGATAGAAGGTTTGTTGCCTTACACGGCCTTTACTGTTGGCTGCTCGTGAAACTGGTGATTGAGACTTGCCGTAATTAGTTCTAGCTGGCGGCTTGAATTCTTCGTTGTACTCATACACAAGCGGGACTGTTTGTTTTCCGTTCGCATATTTCTTGTGTAGCTTCTGCTTGACTGCCAACTGCACCGCTGCTGCTGATACCTGGCTTTCGTTTAGATCAGGGAGGTGGCTCATCGCCTCCTTCACGGTCATTGGCCCATGATCAGCAAAGACCAACAGAACCCTGCAAATGATCCGCATAGATTTGTTTTGTGCAATGTCGGTTAATTCAGCCATTACGATCTACCCTGCTTCTTAACCCGGTGCCACGCCTTTAACGTCCTAGAACGAAATGCAGGCATCAGCTCACCCTGCTTGGCTGGCTCACCAATCACCTTGGCAAAATCGATAAAGTCTTGGTCGGATTCAGGGAAGGGGTAACGGCCAACGGCATACTTAGGGGCTGGCTTACCGTTGCGCATGGCCACAAGCTTAGTGACAGGCTGATCGTAATAGCATGGGGTTACGATGCCTTTACGATATTTCACAGCTGCATCCGTTACCGCTTGAATCTCTGCCAGTGTTACCTTGTCGCTAATCCAGCGCTCAAACATCCGAATGGCTTTCGGTGTATCTACCTGGCCATCGTTAAATTCATGCAATTTAAAATATCGCTGCCACTCATCGACCGACATCAGCACAAATTCACCACCCATTTTTTCAAAGAACGACAATGGGTTTTCTTGCGAAGCAAAATCAGCCGAAGGCTTAATGTTTTTCTTTGGTGGTTCTTGTAACGGTTCTACTTCCTTATATGTCTCAGAAATTTTTTCCCTTTTTTCGGAAATTTTTTCCCTTTTTTCGGAAATTTTTACAGGTTGATGTAGTGAGTTATCCACAGGATTTTCTAGATCTTCACTACCTGTAATTTTTACAGGCTGATAGTCTTTGTCGATAATACTGCCAACTAAAGCATCTTGAGTTTCAACATCCATGAAACCGTTATCAATCACTCCACCAAAATCGGGTTCGTTATCCATATTGAGAATGTAAATACTGCTACGGCGTCTTCCTTTTCTGGTTCGCCGTTTAATCTCTTTCACAAGGTTTATGTCAATTAATGTCTGAACACAGCTGATCACGGTCTTCTCATTTGCTTCAGTCATTTCTTCAACGCGATCAAGGCCAGGCCAACACACGCCAGACATATCCGCATGCTCAGCCATAGCCAATAACACCAATTTGGTATTACCCTTGATTGAATGCTGGTTCCAAACCCAATGTGACGCCTTAACGCTCATGGATTCCTGGCACACCCTTTCTGAACAGCAAACCCTCTCAACGCAGGACGACCGTCAGCCAGATTAATCACCGCTCCATCATCCGGTGGATTAAAAATGTCATTGAATATCCGAGAAGTAGGTGCACGTGTTTCATCACGCCATGCAGATGACGAGTTGAAGTAGGCCTTGAAGGCCCGACAGGCCAGCTCTTTACTGCGACAAATATTCAACTTGTCGCAGCCATCACAGGGATGAGTATGATCTTTCTTACCCACCTGGCGTGTATGTGTTTCATTCGCATGTCTACCCATCACCAGGCCCCGTAGCCATAACCAAAAACAAATGCCAGTGCTGCAGCAATCACCAACACAAAGAGATTGGTGGCTACCGGCACTTCACCGAACTCAGGATCTCTGTCAGTTGCTCTACGTTTAAACTCAGCCATCATTTTTAAGCTCCTTTTTTAAAAGTTCACCCCTATTGGCGATGAAATAACCAACTAAATCGTTAAACTAAAAACATGGATACGACGAATAAAAACCCCGGCCAACCCACTAGAGAGGGCTTGGGGGGAGGATGTAGGAAGGCCGGGGGAAAACTAGTCATGTGGTTTTCACCCCATCAAGACTGGTGGCGTACTCAGATAGTTTTTTTATCTTCTGATGGCTGGGAGTAGGAATTCGGCCTTGGCCAAAGCGTTGAATCCACCAGTAATTTAACCCTGATGCATCCGCTATAGCAGGCCATTTCCCTTTTTTTGACTGAAGCCATTTAACCAATTCATCTTGTGATCTCTGCATAGCCACAGATTCTAGTAATTAATTACTAGAAAAGTCAATAACCCATTACTAAACAGCAAGTATAAAATTCCTAGATGAATGCACGACTAATCATCATTGAAAATATAAAAGTTGCTATGGCCGCCAAGGGACTAGATAGCGAAAGCGCGCTGGCTCGCCATTCTCACTGCAATCAGAAAACCATTAATAACTTAATGAACCCGGAAATGTTTCAAGGGTCCCCAAAACTTGAAACCATTGAAAAAATTGCAACATCACTTGGTAAAACAGTCTCTCAGCTAACTAGACCGGTGAGCTTAGAGATAGCGGACACAGATAATGCTCCTCCCTATGGGTTCTCGTCAGAATTAATAGATCTAGCCCTGAGAATCAACGCCCTACCCACCCCCCTACGCGACCTTGTAACAACCAGCCTAGAACAGGCAGAGAAAATACTGGACGCATGCCCCACAGTTGGAAATAGCGCAACACAAAAACGCTACCAGGCCCAACAGCGCACCGATGATGAGAAATTTAAAGCCCTTGAAGATAACTTGCGCCAACAAATATTAGCCAACATCAAACAGCAGCAAACCGCCCCCACCAAAAAGAAAAAGACCGCGTAATATCCCTTTAGCATCATTTCCTCTTTACAATTAGTGATTATTTATGTTCTTATGCTGCCCAGCTAAGAACAGGACGGTGGAATACCCTCCTATCGTAATGCTTGCTCCCGGCGGAATGCCCTGGCGCTACCTAAACAAATTAGTAACGTGTTGATGTTAGGGGAGTTTCATGGCAGTAGTATCCATTCTTTGCCCACCATATATGGGCATTACACAGCAATCTATACGCCAGGCTGCAATACAGGCAGGCTATAAAACCGACGCTGAAATCATTGAGTATGGCGCAAAGGCGGTTCAAAACCTGAGTCGCGAACTCAAGAAAATATTAGAAAGTGACGAAATACCTATCAAGCCTAAACGCAATGAGGTATCTGCATGAAGCACGCCACTATTCTAATCGTTGAGGACACCGACAACCATCAAGCGTTGTTTAAAAGAATTCTTAACAAGCACTACCATGTAAATGTGTCAAGCTCCGGCGCCGAAGCATTAGCCGCCCCCCAGGCCGATCTTGTTATCTTGGACTATAACCTACCTGACATCACAGGATTAGAGCTGTCCAAGCACTTTAAGCAACTAAACACCCCATTCATCTTTCTAACTGCAGACGGCAGTAACGAAACGGCTGAAAAACTAAACAGGGCTGGGGCATATGGCTATCTCGTCAAACCAATTAATAATGAAACCCTCCTCCAAACTGTCACCACAGCCCTTGATCGATCAAAGGATGTAGTCAATCTATTAAGCTCAGCAGAGAAAGCAAGGCGCTGGAACTTTGTCTATGCTGCTGCAGGGCTCATTTTACAAAATGGATTTGAAGAAATAGATGACGCGATGGATTACATTAAATCTATAGCCAGAAAAAAAGGGCTTTCACCGTTTGATCTGGCTATGAGAATAATTGAGGCACATGACTATTTTAAGTCGTTCAGACCGTCGAATTGATCAAAGGGGTTTGGCTGCTTATCAATAGGTTTGAACCAATCCCGGCTAATGGTTTCTTTGCCATCGCTTACAACTGGCTTGATAGAATATTTACTTAGCTCATGTCGCACTATCACAAGCTCTTTTTGATAATGCGTAAGCATATCAGCGGCAAACCGGCATCCAGCTTGAGTAACATGAAGAGCAAAGCCATACTCTTCTTCAGCCTCCTCTTGAGATAAGCCTTTAAGCATGTCAGCTCGGATTACTAGCTGCTTATTTTTTGTTAAGCGTGACATATCACCACGACACTCAATGAGATCAGCTTCACTATTAGCAGTCCAATAAGCTGTTTCCCTTAACTGTTTATTCCAATACGCCTCTCCATTAAAAGTTTTCTCATAAATATCAGGGTCGTATTTATTAATGGCAGCCACTCCAAAAATCAGAAAGCCTACGACCGTTATAAATATACGCTTAGTATTTCTAGTCATTAGAAGACACTATCATCCCCATCTAGGAATTTGTTACTTGATGTTTTATTTTTCTAGTAGTATATTACTAGAAAGATAGAGCAGAACGAAACAAAGCAACACGCTTCTGCAACGAGTACGGGAGAGATCAGCGAATCGGAACGGTCATATTCGTGCCTACATGACCCCCAAACGAGGTGGCTGAACCGCTCATGATCTCTCCCAATTTAAAAATGGAGGCCGAAATGAAAACACCACAACTACTTGAATTCAACGAATGGCAACAACACATGATTGCCGCCACACCAGACACCAAGCCTGTTGACTGCCCTATCTGTGATGGTGACGGTGAAACCGAGTGCGAATGCTGTGGTGCAGCGACCGAATGTGAAGAGTGTAACGACAATTGCCAGGTCTTGTTCGACGGCTTGTCGGAATCACAGCAAAAAGACGTTTTCAGCTACCAGGCCTATCAGAACAAAAGCATAGAAGACATCAAGGCGCTCGCCACATGGCAGGGCACCAACCTCTACGAAGCACTGATTCACTATGGCTATACAGCCTTTGCCTATATAAAAAATAAACAAGAGTGCATTGTTGAGATTGGCACTGGCAATCATCGTATGGCTCACCCATGAACTTCCTACAATCAATAATACCCAGTCACGGCCGCAAGGCAATCGAAGGCCTGTCCCCTCATCAGCTCACAGCGCTTGTGTACGTTGCAGAGGGTTACACAGATCAAGAGACGGGAAAGGCAATCAATAGAGGCAAGGACACCATTAGTTCTCACGTAAAAAGCGCAATGGCAAAACTTGGTGCGAAAACTCGCAGCCATGCAGTAGCGATCGCACTGAGCAAAGGAATTATTTCTCTAAACCCATGCAAATAGATTGGAAGCAACTGGTATAGCGAAGCGGCGCGTTTGGTGGCGGGATGAATTTCACTTGTTGTACCGAGCCGCACACAACTTAATGACAAGAGGATTTTAAAATGCAAGATTTCAACAACGCAGTTAATGAAGCAATGGCAAAAATCACCAGCAACGGAACTATCGAAAAAATCATAGAAGCTCAGCTTACTAATACTGTCAAAAGTCTCGTTAACGACCAGCTACGGTCATACTCTGATTTCGGAAAGGCTTTGCAAGAAAAAATCGATACAGACCTTGCTGTTAGTCTAAATAATATTACGTTCTCAGAATACAACGAAACCATACTTCATTTAGTGGCGGGTGCGCTCAATAACGCTGTGACCGGCGAGGCTCACGAAAAGCTCAAAAAAGACATAAACGAATTGTTTGAATCACCACCAAAAGAAATAACGCTATCCGAAGTTATCGAGAAATATAAGGAAGAGAGTGCTGAGTACGAGCGCGGTGGCGCTGGAAAGATCGCCCTAATAATTGAGCCAAAAGAGTACGGAAGCATAGGGATAGCACTAAACCCAAAAAACACCAAGGGGTACCGCGACGAAGAAGTGGACTCGTGGCACGACTGTGAATTCTACATGTCCATCCGCGTAGATAAAGACGCAGAAGATAGAGGCAGACTTACTAGAACCTATGATAGATCCAGCCTAAAGCCTCATCAATTCATGCCAACATGCATGAGCGGCACAACAAGAATGCTTTATCAAATGTATTGCACAGGAGCAACGCTAATTCTTGATGAAGGAATCGACCCTGAAAATTACGACACTTACTATTCAGAGCAGTATGAATACTAGCTGGTGTACGGGGAACGCTCCACGGTTTTTTACTGACCGTGGGGCAGCACTGAGCCATAGCGCGGTACAACCGCCGAAGTCCAGGTGACGCTGGTCATGATATTGAGACCGCACCAAAAGACCGAGAAGTCTTGATTTATAAAAACGGGAATATGTATTGCGGCTATTGGGCAAAGAACATGATTACAGATCATGAAGCGTGGGTAATAGCTAATTTTGGCGATGACGAGGACCAGCTTTTTGTTGCAGACCCAACACATTGGTCAGAACTACCCAAGCCACCAGTAGAGACAGTATAAATGGATGATAAACAGTTCTGGTTGAACATGGGGCGGTTGTTCGCAATGGTAATTTTCTGGACATTGCTTGATGCAGTTTTTGACAAAGACACAGGTTTAACAAACATGCTGCTACTGGGTTTTTTCATAGTTTGGAATATAAACACCTGCGCCAGGAAAGACGCATAACGGTTGAATTAAGTGGGCGCACTAGGTGTGCTAGGAAGCGGGGGAGTGGTTGGGCCCCACTTGGATGACTGGTTATATTTTACTGAGATATTGGCTATGAAATTAGTTATCAGATTAGAAGAAGGCGTATGGCTTGCTGATGGCGAGGGCGACCCACCAAGAACACTAAAAAAAGAAAATGCAAAAGTGTTTAACTCGAACGCCGATGCTAAAAATGCGCTTCATGCCGCACGGGAATTTAGAATGTTTTGGCACGCCCTATTTGAAGAAATATAATAGTTGAGCTAAGTGGAGAGCCGAAGCGCAGTATAGGCGAATCCACTTTAGGGATTGGTTATACACCATTAAGCGAGGTGGGATATGAAATTATTTAGAGTTGAAGATGGGCTGCCAGATACCGAAAAACATGTTTTTGCATACTACAGGAACGCACTTAATAAGAAGCGCAGAGTAATAGCTAAACTAATAGGACAGTTTGAATCAGAGTCTACAGACGACCTAGAGGACTGCGAATACAGCGAAGAGGATGACAAATATTACGTGATTCCAGGGTGGTATGAGGTCATTGATAACTGGGATGATTTCTCTTGTGTGAGAATAACGGAAGATGTTACCCACTGGCAAGAATTACCCCCGTGGCCTAGTGGTGTATAACGCTTAGGTTGTGGGGCTGCTTGCCTCACCACACTTAAAAGGAACTGACATGAATACAAAAATCGAACAAAGCCCGGTAAAGTCGCGGCAAGCAGTCCCTCTCAAACCTATTGTTAGGGGCGAAAGTGTCACCAAGCGGCTGCAAAAACTTAAAACTAAAGATCATTACTCTTTTGAGCAATGGCTTGAATTCTTGGATCAGGTTTTTCTTACCTGGAGATGGAAACACAAAGTAACTCCGGGAAATGCGGAATGTTGGCGTGACTATTACGACGATGGTTACACCGCTCTTGATGCGGCCTACGAAGATTTAGGCCATGCAATGTAAGCACATAAC